>Ga0325404_1004296_pt1 | contig 15172 bp, 9 predicted proteins | sample PopdelMetagenome_18_FD_205664 | JGI IMG/M metagenome (GOLD analysis project Ga0325404, IMG submission 205664) | Populus deltoides microbial communities from Bellville, Georgia, United States - Xylem-Control-R1 | ecosystem: Host-associated > Plants > Phyllosphere > Stem > Wood/Secondary xylem... | reverse complement strand
CCCCTGCTTTCTGGGTTTGAAGTGCCATGGACAAGGCAACATCTTGGTAATCCTTATTTTCTTCAACTCTAAACTGTAAGCTTCAATCGACCGGTAATGGCCTAACTTGTTCTGGGTTTCGATTATTATCTGATAATTCAACGTTACATACAACGTTATAACTGCTATTATGTGATTTTTAGCATCTCACTTTGTCTCTGTCTGAAAGAAAGCGTCCATATCGTAGCCCCTAATATAAAACTATGCTGATATTGTAAAATAGTTGGAGTTATTGCATAGAAAATGAATCAAATATTGCTTCTTTAGAGTATGAATGAGTTAACTTTAGCTAAATAGGAAATATCTTGGTTGCAAATTTCAATCTTTGATGGGGATTTTCGGTTTTTGTGTATATTTTGGTACTTAATCCTGGGTCTCTAAGTTAACCTTTTGACAATTTAGCAAACTAGCATTCTTTGAACTAGTTCTCAATTGTAATTGCTTCTGAGTTATTATGCTTGGCTTTAAGTTTCTTGTAATTCATTGGAAAATATGGACTTTTCTGGTCTCATGTTTAACAGGATAAGGATTGATAAAGGAATCAACACCAGGATACTGATGGCCATTGTTACTGGGTTCCCGAAACAATTTTCAGGTCTGTTTCTTTCTCGTTTGGTATTAGTGTTTCTTCACTATCTTTTATTTTTTGGTTTTATGTAACTTGTTTCTCTTTGGTGCAGGTTTGGTTTGTCCTCGTAACTATAAACTATCATTTCGGACTCAGAGATGTAATGAAGTCAAATTTGGTGATTATGGTGCTGTTCGGCTGGAATGTAGAAGGGTGATTCTACTTTTTGCTTGTTTTTGATAGTTTGCTTTTTTTATATACAAGTAAATATAATATGCTATTGCATGAAGATGCTTGCCGTTGATTATTGTAATTTGATTTTGTAGAATCCTAGAGGAGGACTTCGATATGTTCCTGCCAAGCTGTCTTGCAATAAGCATGTTCTGTATGCAGGAAGAGGTCCTTACCAATTGAGCCATAAAGATGACTTGCCCCAAAAGCCCTTTTGGCTAAGTTTTATTAAGGAAGCCATCTGGTATTTTAATTCACATATTTTTATTCTACTTCTGGTTTTTAGCATATTGATTCTGTTATAGGCCTCTGATAGTTTCTTGCTGCATTTAGTGGAATTACTAAAGATGCTGTGTATTTTGATATGAAAGAAGGATGCAGTGAGCATTCCCAAAGTGAATGATGTTTAATCTTCCTTTCAGGGCTTGGAAAGCTTTGTTTGTATTTCTGGTTGAGCAACCCGGTCAGCTGAAGTACATAGAGTGGCCAGGTTTCCAGAGCACGGTATGTTGCAGTAGCATAATATTTTTCTCATTTTGAAGAGGTAGAATCAAAAGTAGCATGGAGCAAAGTTGATTTATACCACCAAAATACATATTACCAGTATGGCTAATCTGCAGTTTTTTTGGATCGGGGTGATTGTTGTCTTCCGTATAATTCTAGTCAACGTTTGGATATTAAAAGCCATTTCTATTCAAAGATTCTTAGGTTTTTCCATTGGTCTTGTGCAGCTGAGAACTGCTATGCTCACTCTTGTTCTTGTTGCGCTGCTGATTGTTGCCCTATCTTCAGTTGACTCTGTTCTATGCTATGTGTTGGCTTTGCTTCTAAGGAGAACCCCTTGATAGAAGACTGAACTCCAAAAAAGCGTGCTTTCAACCCTGGCCAAGCTCCATTTTGTGAGATGCTTGCTAGTCTGTTTCCTGCCGAGATGTAAGTAGAAAACTCTTTTCCTGATGGCATGAATTGAGCTGCTCGAGAAACATCTTACGTGAAAATAGCAGAGCTACTGAGTGGCGGGAAGAAAACTACACATGCTGAGCTATTTGGCCTTTTTATTCCTCTCTTTTTGTTGTCTGGGCGGATAGTTCATATTATTTCATCCGTATAAATTGCAGCTAGCATTTGCTTTTGAAGCCATCAATTAAGTGTGTGTGATTATGTAGCTGAAAATGTTTTATATATATATAAAAAAAACAATAAACTGCCTTTTTGGATTTTTTTTTATGGTCTTTACGAGGATGTTAAAATTATCAAACATTAACATTCTCGATTAAACCCATCAAATATCTTCATATTAAGATCATTTAAATATATCTAGAAAGGATATTAATTAAATGTTTTTTCAGACAAAAAAAAAGAGAACATTTTAAAAAACTAATGAATGCGTAAAGAGACAAGCATTGATACCCTTGTGAAGTTCCCCGACCGGAACTTCACCAACTTCAGCGGTTTTATGTTTTCTTCCCCTCTGTATGGAACGCAACTTTAGCAGAGTTGTGAATTCTAGCACGACCAAAAAGAACTGGAAGTGAACATTAAAGTACCGTCGATGGCAAGTTCATTACCCTGCAAGTTGTAAAGCAGAACCCAGAAGAGAGAGAGAGAGAGAGAGAGAGAGAGAGAGAGAGAGAGAGAGAGACCATATCATATGATCAAGGTAATTAATAATTTCTGATTTAATAGCATACTAGGAGTTGTTACAAACAAATTCCAGAAGATGGAATGTTACATGATGCATAACCGTCTGCACAAATCAAATCTCAACTCTATCAATGAAACAGGAATCACTAAATCCATCGTCCTGTTTTTCATTACAAGCCTTGAAGAAGATTATGTGGCACGGGAAACTTCTAAGAATTGGAACAATGTCTAAAACCCTTGTACAAGAAAAAAAAAAAAAAAGGTGTGGAAATCGCATCGACACTTTATCCCATTGAAACTGAAAAACACAGAAAATCTCCTGACCGAAAAAGGAAGAGAGAATAGAAGCTTGAGTATTAAAAACTTGGAAAACTGCACCGCTTTACACCATTCCCGTACCACCGTTTGAGAGTTTTTCTAAAACCAAAAACTGTCAGGATTCGACCGATCTGTTCAGGGTTTTGAAGAGGAGCAGCTTCAAGCTTCAAGGAAATATGGCAACACCAATGCTATGTCTGGAAAAAAAAAATTCATGGCAACATCCTGGTCCGTGCCTCTTAAATAATACCTCACAGCTCAATTCATATAGGGAAGTGCACAAAATGATTATCATGAGTGACGCAGGCGAACTGCTCAGAAGAACCCGTTAGCAGAAGACAAGTTCCAGCAGAAAAAATCACAACAGCATCATACTTGATATTTTAATAGCTTCTCCTTCACTGGGGGCTCCAAAGCAGACATGTACTGGTCCCATGCTCCATTCCTGAGCATCTGTAATCACATACATTGCCAGACAAAGTATATATGAACCTATATTGCCAATAATTATTCTTAAGCTAGGAAATGAATATACATTAACCAAGTACACAACAGTATAGAAGATCCCGAAATAGGGCATGGGAAGAAGATTGTAGGTTTTTTATTTTTTTCACTTGTGGTTTGCCTGCACACATTTGCAAGCTTCAATTCCTTGTTTGCAGAAATAACAGTCTGAAAAGGGATTTTTGGTGTAAATATTTTATTAAAAAATCATATAGTGTGCACCATAATACCAAGGCTTATAATATCAGTTTCAAAATACTTTAGTTCCATGGCATTAAAATGTGGCCAGAATTTATTAGGTGAACTATATCAAACAAGTGGGATGTATTTCTGACCTGTTTATAACCATGCAACACCTGGCAAACTTCATTGTGTAGCTCTGCACTTCTTATTTCCTACACAAATAAGTTCCCAAACAATAAGGTATTAAATCATTTCACAAAATATAACTTGTGAAATAAAAGCAGCAACACCATCATTACATGCCAACTTGCGATCGCTTTGCACATGAAAACAAGCGAACTTAGAGCTCCAGAAGGATTTGTTCTGACCTGAAATGTATAAAACACCCAAACATAAGTTTTAACCATGGATCCAATTCTACTGAAAAACCATTCTGAGAGCAAATGCATACCATTGCACATAGACCTCGGAAGGCATCCTCCTTCTCAATATCATCATGTATCCTGCCAAAAGTCAATCTGTAAGTTTGTGGTTGCATGAAAAGCTTCATGAATAGAGATGAAGATGGACTAACACTTACATTGACAAAGCAATGCACCATGATTGCATGAAATGCTCCATATGTGGTGATACAAGCTCAGGACAAACCCATGCAAGTCTCCCAAGTGTGATTGCACTATTTTCTGTGAGTGACTTGTTGTTCAGTTCCTGCTCAGCACCAGAAATCATATGATAAATATCACAAAGCCACACCCACACCCACACACAATAATAACAAGAAGATCATCACCTCTGAATGTTGAAGGATTGGAACCAAGCATGACATGACAGTCATAACAATAGGAGAAATTTCTTGACGAACCTAACATTGTAAGAATCACAAAATCAAAAGTTGTGTTACCATTGATAAAAATATGAAACCATCAAGGGAGCTAAACAGCAAGTCTCATAGTACATGGAATTGCATTTTATGTCCTTGGGTTCACCCAATATTTTCTATGGATATTTCCCAACCGAGTCTTAAAATTTCCAAGTTGTGCGCAGATGGACAAAGAAGACGAGACAGAAAGATGATAACAAGATACTGGAATTCCCAGTGGCCACCATCAGCAATGAAAATGGGACCACATCGCAACAACATGGAAACTTTTGAACCCAATTAGGAAAACAAAAAAGCTAGTGTTAAAACATACTTCACTCTTACATTATACTGTATATTAAGTCAACTATACGCAGCCACCAACTGACCTTAACTGCTAATTCTCCAATAGCCCAACAGGCATTATTTGCTACTGAAATGGTTTCCTTCAGTTTAGGAGTGTTCTGCAGGAAGCATTTTCTTTTGTTATGCAAATATGCTGCTGGCCAAACATAATGCTCACAAAAACATGACATGAGATTCACTAACCAGTTGTTTGACTGCAACATCAAGAAATTCAGGCAATCGGGGGCTCAAATGAACAGTACATACCTAGACCAAAACCACCATAAGGCATTGATATTTACCAAATGTAACATAATAATGAAAAACACATGAGCCAATCACTAATCTTGTGGCCCAGGGTTAACCATCTGCCTTTTCTTTAAGCAGTCACAAGAGTAAACTTCCCGTCTCTGAATATTAGGGAGAGGGGTGAAAGTTAGATTCAGTCAACAGGAGAATGCAATTCCAACTTACTCTTGCAAGGTCCCCAAGGAGTGCAAAAGCACTTTGTCGAACATCATAAGCATCATCCATGCAACATTGCAGAAGGAGGTCCCTCAAATTACTTTGTGAAACCTGCAGGTGGAACTTCATAAGATAACTAACAAGCAAGACATATTTGCAGCAAATTGCAGTGATTATAAAGCATCAAATGCACACAACGCCATGGTTAGCACGTAAATGTACAGTGTGCACTCCATCAGTGCTCCATCCAGTATGAATATGCAAATCGTTAAATCTTATACAAATACTGCTTTCTTTCCAAAGTAAGGTGGCAAAATTGCATTCTAAAGCAGAAGCAAACAAAGCAACAAAGATATATGTTCATTGAACAACATAATTCTTTGCATTGATTCATGGGATAGTATGAATGGAAGTAACAGAAAATTGCTTTGCACTTTTTTTTTGGCAGATGAACCAACTTCTTATACGGGAGAACAAAATGAGCAATTTCACAACAGAAGAAAAGATTTAGAAGAGGAGTACCAAACTTTCTATCCCACTACCAAGACCCTCGGCAAGTCCAGAGAGAAGATCTAGAGAGCACACGATGAATTCTTTATCATACAGAAACCCAGCTGCAACAGGATCAGCCTGTAATAAAAATTGACTGAATCTCTAAAAATACATAATCCAATAAAAAGAACCACCAAAACAGATTGTTATATAGGCAATTAGAGGTAAAGAAATATCAACAGGACAAGCCACTCAGCCACAAAGGGATATTATTTCTCTTTAGAATAAAATCATGGAAGCATAAGCTGAGCAAGCAAATTTTTTATTTGTGTTTGTTGGGCAACAAAAGAAAGTAACAGAAGTCATAATTCAGCACGTTGGCCTATAAATACAGCACACCATGTGCACCCTTGCCCTCTTGAAAATGAGGGGCCAAAGCTCATTAGTTATCCCATCACTGCTAAAATGGTCAATGAGAAAATAGGCAGTGAAATTTGAGGCATAATTAAAAGTTGAAACTAAAAAACATGGTTGGAAGTGCATAAGCTATTAAACAGTAGAGGCCAGTACTCAATAGCATAAAGTACAATCAGAAATAAAAACCACTCAAAAGCAGAAACAAATGACTACTGAGTGTAAAACAAATCATCACTTCTGGATAATAAACATTGTATAAAAGAATACGCTCAAACCTTTGCTAACTGTTGGCTATGGATTATGGCTGTGCACCTCTGAAACACAGGTTCTGCAAATTGAGAGAATCCTGCACCCAATGCCTGAAAGAAACAAAAAAAATGTACATCTTTAATCCCACTATAGCCTAAGAAATGTATCTTTAAAATATGCCTTAAATCGATGACTGTGATTACATTTTAGGATGGGATGATTATCAATTTTAATAAAAATTAAAACATGCCCCATCTTTCCATAAATCTGAAAGCACCACTACAAGGACGCATCTCTTACTTCTTACATAATATTGACATCATGTGAACAGCAGGGACATGGATAAAGGTCAAAAATTAAAATTAATCACACCTTTGCTAAGGACGTAAAGCACTCCAGCAGGGGAAAGAGATCTTTGTCTGAGTTTGAAAGCTGCTGCCACTTTGCAATTAATGGTGGCATCAAAATTTCAAGATAAGCAGGCTGCAAATTACCAAGATAGTCAATTAAGTCAAATTGCTAGTAAAACTCTCAACTGTATGCATCATTTGAAAGGAGACATGAGAGGAAATTATGGGAACAAGCATGGAGGATCAGTCAAATGATGTTGAAACCTGATTCAGTTCTGCTCCAACAGCATCTGCTAGAGTTCCAATAGCATCATATACAATTCTAAGGTTCCGTCTCTGGATCAAATAACACACGTAAATGAAAGAGTCTAATGGTGACCATAAGCTGTTTATGAACCTAACAACAAAATCAACAAAATTACATCTAATCATTTTAACAGTAGAAAAGTTAAGTGTCAAGAAGGAACCTGATATTTCCCAAAAGCACACACAAGGTGCTGTAAAATAATTTCTAACCGTGGTGCCAACTCTTCAGCAGCCTCCTGTAAAAGCAAATAAAGCATTCATATCTATGTAAAACATTGAAAACATAAGAAACAATTAAAATGAAACTGTTGGAAGGACCTCTTCTAGTGTTGCAAGAGCTGAGCAAGCAGCCTCTTGCACACGCTTGTTAGTATCCAATATTCTTCGTAGAAGACCCATAAGAACTTCATCAAATTGTTCGTAGCCTTTCTGGTGGCCACTTTCCTGGATAGATAAGAGAAGAATCTTCAAGTGAATAATCCAGAATCAAAAAGAGAAAACTGAAGGTAATGCAGCACCAAAGAATGATTCGTCCTTGTAACAATAAGTGAGGCAACTAAATTTAGTGAATAGCCAGGAAGCAAACACACCTGTTTTCAAAAAAAACAAAAGTTGATTTAACAAAAATGGACACTACCTGAACAACGTATTTGCTGAATCGCGAAATCGTCCAACAGGAAATGCTCCGTATGAGGGGAAATTTATCATCTAATAGAGGAATAAGAAAACCCACCATCTGCATGCACAAAATACTTAAATTTCTTGCAGTAATTCAACATTATGAAACACAAAATTTACAAAATAGCATTCTACTGTAGAGGGAAAAGGATAATGATGTAAAATCGCTTAACGAGGAGGATTGAGGAATAACACATAGAAGATACAAGCACTACAATTAAGGCCATTTCTTATAAATAAAATTTCACTGGGAGAAAGAGACAGGTGGCTTCAAGCCAAGTTCATGGATTAGAACAGAAGAAATAATGAAAACAAAAAAATAAATAAAATTCAAGCTGTGTTAACTGCAAAAGGCACCACGAGGCCATTGTCCACCAAATATGTAATTACCCTAAAGATTCAAATTTGATCTCTAATGTCAGATTCTTAACACCTTCAAAAGTCTACCATTTCTCTCTTTTCAGACTAAACTAGTTATGAGAAATACTTAATTAATTTCCAAGAAAACATAAAGTCATAGCTGCATCCATTATATTTGACACCCATGTCATCTGCTTTAAGACTTCAAAAATTATTACCTGGGATAAATTAGGATAAAGACCATTTATGCAACCCTCAGCGACAGCACCAAGAGCCAAAACAGCTGCTTCTCTGTCTTTCCAGGATTCATCACCACTAGCAGACAGCTTAGCCTGCGGATATTTTTGAAGTCACAGTAACTATTCAATATATGAGCATATAAATATAAGATTATAGTTCAACATAATGAGATCTATGGAGATTGCATAACAATTATGGTTGATTGAAATAGCTTGCTCATAACAGGATTCGTGGTTTCTTTTCCAGTTCTTTAGGTGGCAAGAGCAGGACTCAAACTGAAGATCTACCCTCTCCCCAATATGTATGGATGGGGGGCTAAATGACCAATTGGTATAGCTAGATTTATAGCATTACAGCTGTCAGTATGCTCACAATCAATTCTCTAGAGATAACATGCCAATGACCAACTGCAACCACACCATCCGTAAACTAATTTCCCATAGAAATATGTGTTATTAAACTTATAAACATAAACATGCATGGTGGCTTGGTGCCTTTGTTCTTTAACAATGTGTATCCAAACTTGCACAATCCAAGTCAACAGCTCAATGTGTAACCATGAAGACTAAGTGTTTCAACAGCTACTTCTGGCCTAATAAGGGAAAGATGGGGAAAAAATAAAGGCAATAGCACTTGGAGGACAAAATCTCTACTAATGCACAATGGAGATAAAAAGTCAAGCACATAAACTATGCTTCCAATGAGATTAATGCATCCAACACCAAATAAGTTAACTACCTGAACAACAGGCATCAACGTTGGAAGAATCTCGTCTCCAAATACATTTGAGAGAATATCAAGAGCTGCTGCACTGCATTTTCTTAAATTCCACACATTCACTATGTCATCATCCTGCAATCACACAAATTATTGATTTAGAAGAATTTTCATCAATTACCTTGTCTTTCTACATTAAAAGCACCACAAATTTCAATATGTTTACCAAATCATAAGCTAAAGAAACAAAATGAATAAAGATGTAAAGATTCTAGTAGATTACATCATCTTCCACGCTATCTGATCCATGAAATCGTGATGTATGAAACCGAGGTTTCAGATCCTGCAGCGCAGAAATTATACAGAAAGAAAAAAAAAATACATAGTTTCAAATGCAGTACTTCAAGCACGAAGTCAGTAAAGAAACATAACAATCTAGAACACCCTGGAATTGAAACACAAAAACGAAGAGATTGAACCTGATCCCGGTCTGGGAGAGACTCATCTTCCTGCAACAATGAATTGATGCCAGGTAAATAATGAGTTATAACAAATGCTATCCAGAATCACCAAAAAACATAAAACAACCCAAAGAGAAACAGTTACCTCAGCCTCAGCGAGTGACTCATCATCATCAGCATAAGCCATATTTGACAGCAAAACCTGAAAAAGTTTGGCCAGAGGTTTGGAAAAAAGTTGCAAGTGGCTCTGAAGAAATTTAGTAGGAAATAAAGCAACAAAAATATAAAGGGCTTATGCAGTACCGGAATCAGGCGTGGCAAGAATTCTCTTAAGGTCTCAGGAGGTAACTGAGCATCACAGTATGCAGACCTGCCAATTATAACCGATATTAAGAAGGATGCGTAAGTGGACATATAAATAGTTGTATGAACTGCGAAGGCATGTAAATATTCATCAGTAAATAAGTTCACATAGGTTGTGCTTGCAAGATTAAAGAGAATAAAATATTTCTCTTGTTAATCATGCTTAAAACAGTTTGAAAGAGGGGATGAAATGGCTTCCAACATTTAAGTTTTAACACCAAAAGAAGAATAATTGTCAACCTAGAGAGAAAATTTAGAAAGGGGTCCTAAACACTAACTTCACGGCACTGTCACCAGGACATCAATGTCACCATCACACCAAGAAAGCTACTGGGATCAGCACCATCATGTTTCACTGATACCATTACTAATTCACTGCAATACCACCCCAAACACTACCACATACATTTTCACCTTTAAGGTTCTTAAAAGATCTCATATAATCAGCTGCCCTCGACTTTTATTCTTACTGACTCCTATTCATGTAAACCATTAGACTACAAAATTCCAAGACAACCCCAACCCAAGACAGACTTAAACTCAAAATTCCATTTTGTACATATATAAGAGTTACTACTGGAGAGAGGCAAGAAGAAAAAGTTTTTTTCAATCCCAATAAATAACACCGCTTGATCTTCTGTTTTGGAATGTCAATAGAAAATTTGGAATGAAAACCTGTAAATTCAAAACGTCAACCTAGAACTAGAAAAGAAATAGATTTGGGGGTCAATCCACATTCTACCTCATACATAATGGGATCAACTTCAAGTTACCATGATGTCTATAACCAATTCCCCAACCCAAGATGTCAAAGCTACAAAATTATCAAATATGTTGTTCATGGAGTGGAGGTTTACCAGAATTCACAGGCTTCAAGAGCCACTTCATCATCACCATCCTTGTTGACTTGCAAGATATATTCAGCTACACTCCTCAAATGTGGCTAAAAATAGCGAAAAAGTCATATCAATGACAAAGAAAGTTAAAGCAGGGTGGGAGAATAGAACTATGGCACGATAAGACAATTGTAGAACATTAAAAAGAGATGCTCAGTAGTGCACAAGGGCAAGTAAAAAACAACTAATAAGCGACTAAAAACAGACGGAAGATACAGTACATGTCCAGTCAGAAAGAATATGCATGAGATTAAATTAACAAGATACCCACCTCCAAGAAAGATGGTCGGACCTCAATTAGCTGTACAAAAGCTGCACAAACCTGTATGACACAGTTAAAAGATACATGGATCAGTACAGCCAAACTTGTGAAACAGAAAAGCTATATTCTGAATAATTACCAAAGATTATATTTCAATTCTTTTTGCTGCGCTGGGAACCGAAACATAACATGATAAATGAATCCCAACAAAAAGTACAATTAAAACACCACATTTTATAGTCAGATTACAACAACCAATAAAAGAAAACCAGAAGCAAATAAATTACTATTTTTTCATGCAAGTTAGATCCAATTGTGATGAGGCAATGAGAAAGTATTCACCAATTTTCGCACTTCTGCAGCCTGGTCATTAGCAAGAGCAAATAAACCTTGAAGGTACTGATTCATGGATGCATATAGAGCCTGCGAGAAATTAACATATGTAACCAATTGTCTCCTAGTATCACAATAGCATCTAGCAGTGACTGGGAAACAAGATGAAAGCAACAAAGTGAACTCACAGCAGGCATTAACATAATGTATTGATTTACAGAACCCAATGCCAGCTTTCTCAGTGAAGGATGAGGTGACTGGAAAAACTGTTCATAGCAAAACCAGGTTAACGCAATTAGCTTAGTGGAGATCGTAAAACAAGAAGAACCTCCATAATGATCTCAGAGCTCTGAGCAAACACCCATCTAACCTGATATAATCGAGGAAGAAAAATCTTGATAGGTCGTTCAGACAACCCAGGCACGTCCGAATCCAAAACTTGCGGAATATCCTCACAAATCTACATCACCAAAGCATCACCTTAATACATTAGTTATCACCACCCGGCGAGAAAACACATTCTCTAATTCATATATTTCGCACAAAAACCATGCCAAATAAATTATCACCAGCCTTTCCCCTTGGCCACATTCATCAATATCAAACACCGGATAACAAATACTTAATCTATTGACTTGCATAAAACCCAAACTTGATCAATGAAGAAGTAATCAACAGTACCTTGGACAGAGCATCCATAGCGCCTTCCATGTGATTAAGATCATTGCTATCCAAACAAGTGATGACAGCTTGCAACAACTCCGGCCATCCCAAAATCCCTCCTAGTTGAACAATAACACTAATAATCGTCCCTGCCGTCGACCTTATATGCCTATCCGCTGCTCCTAAACACGGCAACAACTCCGATTTTATATATTGTTGATTGTCAGGCGTCATAGTTTTATACGCATTTCTTAGGTTATTTTTCAACAATAAACCTGCCGCCTGCCTTATCTCCACCGATTTCCCCTAAAAACCAAATAACAATAATTAAATTAAGAAATTATCGATAATCGGACGCAAAATTGATGAGAAAATCGGTTACCTCGGCGCGAGAGAAAATGAAAGCGAGGTAATTATTAAAATCGGGGAATTGAGAGAAGTGTTGTAATTGTTGCCAAATCTGAGACTTATCAGCGGTTGAAGTTGGTGAAATTTGATGCTCTAATAATCCACAGATCTCCTTGAACCCTTCTTCCTGTGGCTGCCACGCCGCCGCCATTGGTGCCTCCATTAATCCAGTTCTTGAACGAGTTTCGGGAAGAAGGGGATGGAGGAGTCCTTTTCTCTCTTCCTGTGTGGATTCTTTCAGGGGAATATTCTCGCCGCTTCCAAGTAGTGCAGTCTACTTCTAGTGTGGAAGGGAGAGAAGGAGAGAGTTCTGCTTTGGGGTGGGGGGTTTTGTGCGATAGGGTACACGGCAGAGTTGTGTGTGAGCACTCGGCACCGATGGGTTAATGATTGGATCGGATTATTAGGATTGTTAAAGGAAGGGGAATATTTTGAATTGTTTCACTTGATTGGTGTGCTTAATGGCTGCTAGTTGCTATGCTGTAAGCCATTATTGTTATTTTTATACTTAGTTTTGTGATTTCTAATGGTCAATTTTTTATTTTTTATTTTTTATTTTTTATTTTTTATTTTTTATTTTACAAAGGCTTGAATTGTCAACTCTATCCAAACTATTCGTCTAAGATTACATCTTTTATTGTTTGTATTGTTCTTCCATCACAGCATATCTATTTTTATTCAAAACTATATTAACAAATATTCTGAAATGTATAGTGTTTTGACTGTGTGTGCACTGTGGACTGAGGGACATTCTAGTGTGGACTTTCACAGTAAAATTTCTGAGCTTTGAAGGCTTAAAATGAGGGTATTATTGTCTTTTCACGTGAAGTAAAATTACCTTTTTTTTCTTTGATTGAAAAAGTTAAAGCCTTAGACGTGGAGTTATTTTAGTATTTTTCATATGTTGCAATTAAAACATGAGTTTACTCTTGTAAATAATAAGAGACGAATTATGTATTTAGAGGTGTTTTGCCCTTGTAAAATTATTTATTTGTTATATATAGGTTAGTGGGGGTGTTTTAGTAATTTTATATTGATTTTAACAGTACAAGTATCGTATCACCCTTTAAAAGTGAAAAGCAATAACCTTTTATGTAGGGGTCTTATAGTAGTTTTAAAAGAATAAAAATCAGATTGAAAAAAAATAAAATATAACAAATTGTAATTGAAGGACTGAATTGAAAACATAAAAAACTTTTGTAAAAAAACTAAAGACAAAAATAAGCCATAAAAAAACATAAAGACTAGAATTGAAAAAAAAAAAGAACACAGGACAAACATGTAGTTACGTTGGGAGAGATAGGAAAGAAGAAAACAAAAAAAAGAAGAAATGTTAATCGGTGATAAACCGTCCATCAACCACACTCATGCGCCACACCAAGATAAAGAAGACGCAATGATGCTTCAAGGGACACAGTAGAAGACCAGGTTTGGAAAATTGATGGCGTCACATGCGCCGTCTTTTTCTATATCTCCCATCATATTAGTAGGCGTTCATTCTTTATATTTTGCTGATGTATTAGGCCTTGTATAATAATTTTTATTGTGAGTTTATTCAGTCAATCTCATTTGTATTTATTATTTAAGTCATGAGTTTTTCAGAGTTGATTTATCTTTTATTTATTTAGATAAATAAATTTAGTAAACACAATTGATAAATATCTCATTTTTGTAGTTTCTTTCTTATTTATTGTTAATAACATTTTTTATTTACATAAATAGTTATCGATTTATTTAGTTATATAAATACATGAGTTTTTCAATTTACACTCTAATTTTTTTATATAAAAAAACACAACTAAATAGCTTGCATACCTATATTTTTTTTTATGTAAAAAATTATAACCCAAGGTGAAATATGAGTTAAATGGCTAATAAATAACTAGAATTCAAGATAAAAGTAAAAGGTAGGTCCATTTTTTTTTAGTGTATGCACACAAAGTAGTCCATCAACTTGCATATTGGAGTATATTTTACATTTTTATTGTTTGTGTATAGTTATTTCCTCGCAACATACATGCTTAGATTCAAAACTATATGAATAACCTTGAATTCAACATACAATGTAATGATACAAAGTTTTGTATCGTCCTTAAAATGCTTTTTCTTTGAGAAGTCCTATCTCTACTTTGGAAACAGGCTGCAGAAAAGCGAAATGAGATACCTATCAGAAGTTGCTTATTGGCGGTTCATTGCCTCGAGCTAAGGGCAGTTTCCTCCATGAGTGTTGTTGTTCGGGACCTGGGTCTTTCAAGGGTTCTCAGATCTGCGTTTTCTCACCAAGAATTTTCCCCGACGAAAGAAAAAAACAAACAATCATTGCCCTGTCAAATGATTTTCCTTCCTCTTCTAGTCTTCTCCAAATCAGAATTTAATACTTTGATCCTTCCTCTGATGTAGACTGTACCTTCTGCAGACTAATTAGGTCGTTTGGTACCGTATCAGGGCAGTGTCCGTCCATCTGTCTTCAACCGCAGTGCAGAAATGGGGGGAGCTGCATTGGGCAACACTAGTCTTTTCTTCGAGGTGACTACTTGAGTCAAAGGACCTCCAGCAGAGCTTGATTAGAACGTATGATCTCGTTTATTCCTTCATCAACAATCCAAATTGTAGCGAAACAGACAGCAGGTCTTGTCTTCAGGCGAACATGCAAGCAAAAACAGGGAACATGATGCCATTGTTTCATGAATATACTTGTATTTGAGAGCCTTTGCTGCTGCAGTCCTCAGACAGACAAAGAAAGAAGCCATAACGGTTGGCTTGTCTGGATTCAATTCCTGTCTAGCTCGTAAGTTTCCAATTCTGGGCTTGAATAACGCGT
>Ga0325404_1004292_pt1 | contig 15179 bp, 14 predicted proteins | sample PopdelMetagenome_18_FD_205664 | JGI IMG/M metagenome (GOLD analysis project Ga0325404, IMG submission 205664) | Populus deltoides microbial communities from Bellville, Georgia, United States - Xylem-Control-R1 | ecosystem: Host-associated > Plants > Phyllosphere > Stem > Wood/Secondary xylem... | reverse complement strand
TTTTTTTTTAAGCAAATATTTATTATTATCATATTAGGCATAATCAGTCTTTTATCGTTTTGATAACAAGATTAATTTATTTTGAAGAGTAAAATTTAAAAAAACTTGCATTCATAAGTTTTTTTATATTTTTATTTTTTAAAAACACAATTTAATAACTAAATTATTATTAAAATAAAATTTTCTTTAATTAACATTAATGGGTGTTTTTGTCTTTTCATTCAAGTATTTTTGTTCTCCCTACTAACCCCATCGAAATGGGCTTTGATTTTATTTATTATTTGCCTTTCTATCCTTTCCGCTTCCAAAATTACAATTGTTTTATGTCTCTTAAGTTGGTGAAGAACTAATATAAATTAATATAATATATACGTATGGCATATATGACTCAGAAAAGATATTCAACCTCCAAATTTAATGATAACAAACGAATTTAAAGGTAAGAGGTTAATCCTAAGACGTTAGATTTACTACTAGTAATTTAACTGAAAAATAATTTCTTAGATCTGCTCAATCACTTATTCTTGATAGCAATTAAACTGCTTTGTTTTAAACTGACAATTCCAAGGAAAAAAAAAGAAAAAAGAAAAGGAGAACCCAATTGGTATGCATCGGCATTTCATTTCAAATGTAGTTATGACTATTTTTTAAAATATTTTTTATTTGAAAATATATTAAAATAATATTTTTTTATTTTTAAAAAATTATTTTTAATATCAACACATCAAAATAATCTAAAAACATTAAAAAATATTAATTTAAAATAAAAAAATTTAAAATATTTTTAAAACACAAAAACAAAAATAAAAACCAAAACCGGAAAGTAAGTAAAGCCTAAACGTACCATGCAAACAGGAGAGCGTTGAGAGGAGAGACAAATAAACATGCAAGTGCTGACCAGCAGGCATAAGTTTCTGAAACAAGAATCAAACTTTTAAAGAAAAAAAGAGTATATACATTAAAAATAAAGTGATACATTAGCTTTACAAAGCAACTGGTGGAAGTTATCTCAGTCAATGAATAGAATCAACCCGAACGCCCCCAACCCAACAAAGAGGGGAAAAAAAACAAAAAGCAAAGGAAAAAAAAACCTAGCACCCAATAATCAACCCTGGTGTGGTGGAAGCATAGCCGCATTAGCAGCTGTGCTCTCCCCCACAATAAAGGGCCCAGGTTCAAACTCAACTCTTTCAAACATAAGAAAACCCCATCCATGGAACCCCAAAAACACGCAGCTCAGCATCGTAGCAATGTCTGTATAGCATCACGTTGAGCCTGTGCCAAACTCTGAAATTTCAACCAAAACAACTGGATTTTCAATTCCTTCCATGAATGCTAAAGTAAATTGTCGAGAATATGACTCAAATGCATGAACCGGAATGTAAGTCAACCTGGCAAAGATGATCAAATAGCTGTCTGTTGCTATGAACGAACTTTGCAAAGAAGTCCGCAAGATAATTTACCAAGTTAATCTGCTAGGAATATTTCAAGAAATTAAAGCTGTATGTGACACTTCAAATATTCAAAGAACTCGAAGAAAAAATATTGAAAATTCACCCCCCCCAAAAAAAAAAAAAAAAGGATAATGCTGAAAATTACCCCATTGAGCTGATCGGAAACACTCAATAGATCATCATCATCATCCCAATCCTCTTCATTCTTGAATATCACAAAAATTTGGTCAGTATTGGAGAAGTAAAAGGGAGAAGCAAATATAAAATAACATGATGTGAGGAAAATACAACGAAAGAATAGGAAATTTCTCATCAGAGAAGAAAATATAAAATAACATTATGTGAGGAAAATACAACAAAAGAACAGGAAAAATGTCATCAATTCACCTCATTATATGCTTTCGCCATTGCTTCAAGTTGGCCATATGTAGTTCTGCTGAATGATGGAGCAGCAGCAGAGGACAGCAAACTATCATTAGACTCTGCCACCCCTCCTTGAATTTCTTCCCAGTCGCTCTCCTGCCACAACAGTTAGTTCAAACCTTAAAAGAGTCATATTCCTTGCAGGTACGAGGACAATGACATTAAGGAAACCTGAAAATGATGCCCCTACCTCATCATCAGCCATTGCCTGTTCTTGGAATTCAATCACGGTGTCTGCCAGCAAAGCCAATATCTACAGCAAACAGGACAAGGAAAGCGCCCAAATAGTTGATCACATATACCAATCAAACTTTGAACAGAAGAGTAAAATTGTGCACTCTTGGTTTAAATTTATTACCTAAGAAAATAAAAATACCACAAAATACAACAAACAATAGTTTTGAAACCCGGCCCGGCACGGGACCTGGGGCTGGAACTAGGCCGGGTTGATGAAAAAATAGGATAAGCCATGACCCGGTGTGCCCCGGCCGACCCGGCGGGCTGACCCGGCAAAACCCGGTTGCAACCCGTTGATTTTTGTTTTTGTTTTTTTTACTAAAACGACGTCATTTTGAATTTTTTATAAAATAGAAATTGACCCGGCCGACCCGGTCAAAACCCAGAACCCGGGCTGGCGACTAGGCCGGGTTTAAAAACTTTGCAATAAACTAATAGCTATAGTCAGGACCATGTTTTTTTTCCCTTTTAAACTATGTAATATATCCTTTACATATTGGTTATAGAGTTTTATTTTTTTTAGATTTGAAAATAATATTTTTCTTTTGCATATGGGACATTATGGAAAGGAAGAAGAATTACATTATTCATATTTTTTTAAGGGTTAACCTGCTAGACGATGATAAAGCTAAAAGAGGATATCTGCAAAACTGGTCCTTTTGGAAAAAAGAAAAGTTAGTGTGAAGGGAGGAGCTTGCTTTCTCAAAATCTTGTATAGAACATTGCTACGAGTTAAATTGCAAAAACATTGCAAAGAACAATAAATGTTTTTGTGGAAGCAACACCAATTGTGATTTATAAATGAATAGGAGTGTTAAGATATATGGTGAATGTGAGATAAAGAAAGCAATTGACTTCTGTTCACAAATAATTTTGAAATTCTTGCCAATGGATAACTTTCTATCCAAAAGATTCAATGTCATCAATTTAGATTCATAGGTACCTTTACAGGAAGAGGCACTAAAGTCCACTGATCAGGGGCCAATTTAGCTTTTGACCGAGTGGTAATTCCTGCAGCAGACTATTGATAAAAAGAGTAAGTTCTTAAAACAAGCATGCATCCCTAAACATGTGCATTCAGAGCTTAATGGTATGGATGAACCTTTAGATGTCCTAGCACATTAACTTTATTCAATTCAGCGTGCCTAGTGGATAGCAACAAGGCCAAAGCACTGGTTGTGACCTTAATTTGATAAGCCCCTTGAATCTCGCCTACATTCAATCAAAAAGTTGGGAGTTCAAAATCAATGTAAGTTTATTTTGACTACCATTGATTGCTTGGAAAACAATGACAGAAACATTACAAATTAGTTGCAGGCATTATGCTTCATCAACAACAAAGACACAAGACATGTTTTATAATTAGTTCATCCAGATATAAATAAGTTGAATGCAAGATAATTGAACCCTCAGACATTGTAAATCAAGCGCATTAAAATATTCAAAAGAGGACCTCAAAAAACAAAAAGCCCACTAACCTGAACTAGCACACACTGGAAAAATATATGCAAAGGTAATGGCTACCATGCAGGTATTAAGTTCCTTCCAATCCTCTAAATATGAAACTTGGGAAAGGATGGAATTCAGACAAACAACTTAGATGGACTCATGAACTACTTTGAGATTCAATCGATTAGGATCAGTACTCTTTTTGCTTAATCCATATTATTTAAATGAAATTCGGTAATTAAACTCAAAATAATCCTGCTTAAATATTATGATTCCATCAATTTATCAAATCAAATTCAACATTAAAATCTAGCCAAGGCGAGTACTGCACAGGCAATATTTCAAACAGAAATTGATTAATTAAAAGTTATCACTAGAAAACAACGACAGAGAGGACAGAATAAAAAAAATTGAATGTAGATTAGAAATGTGTGGCCAGGAGAATAGCATTATCACCTTAACATATCTGTAAAATAGGAGCACAAGTAATTGGGAAGCATACTTACCTTGCTTCTGAGTCCATTCTGACATCACATAAACAAAGGAGTTTTCATAGCCTTCAGCTGGTATACCAATCAGCATATCAATAAATTGTTCAACATGAGGAACACTCATGTGGACCTGTGTTTTAAACAAGCATAACGTTCTAAAGTCAATCCATGAAAACCAAATGAAGTGCCTGTGAAATCTTGGCCATAGCAGCTAATAAGAAAGCAGCGGGTGTCAATAAAAGAGAATAGAACAATTCACAAACTTTCAAGCAAGGCAAATGATTGAAGCCCAATTAGTAGTAAAATGATTGTCAGCTTAGCAAGAATGATTATTTGACAATATCTTTTATCATTGGCCTACTTGGCAACAGAAAGTTGACACTTAAGAGTTTGAGTTGACACAAATCGAAGTAATGAATATTGAAGGCCACGTACCAATCTAGCAAAAATAAGCAATAATGAACTTTTCAACCCCACTATTTGAGCTGACTGCATTCGTCTAACAAGAGCAGTAACTAGATCTCGGATATGCATTGCCATTTGCAATGGTAGATGTAAAATAAGCTGCAAAATGTAACTCCCAACAAAAAGAGATCCAGAGCTTTCCATACCAGGGTCGAGAAGCCTGCAGACCCAAGAATTTAATTAGCATTAAGAAACAAAATTGTACAGAAAGTTCATGATCTGCGAGAATCATTTTTGTCATAAAGTTCTACATGGGGTACCATCAAGAAACCATGAAGTCACTGAGAAGAAAAATTACATGTACATTTTACAAAATTAGATGTCAGTATTCCATTTATGGACCAGAAAAAAATTTAAATGTGCTAAGCAACCAGGTATCTCAGTTTAGGAAATCTGTTGTCCTATGCCAATCTGCATTCATGATCGGCCTTATTATATATATAAAAAATTATGCTTAATACGTTAAATCTAATTTTAAGATATTTTTTCGATTTCATCTAACTCATGGCAGAAAAGAACTTGTCTTGCATGAGCTTATCTCAAACTCCAATTTTTTGTTATATGTTGGAAAGAGCAGTTACACAACTTAGAAATAGAACACAGAAGCAACAAGATCCCCAATAAGTATCATTCCATCTTTTCCCTTCAGAACACACGAATCAAGGCATTGAGTACTTAGAATCTAACAAACTTAAACAACTGATAAAAGTTAATGCAATTCCTCAAGGTTTCAGAAGAATAATAAACATAATAAATAAAAATGTACAAAAAATATAACCAACCTTGAAGCTGCATCCAGCAAACTTCTCATTGTGAATCCAGAATCAGCAGCCCAAGAAAGTATTTTTTCTCTCCCCCCGGATATAAATGAAGCCAGACATTGTGTGGCATTCTAGTCAATGATGCAGAAAAACTGAAGTCATTTCTACACTATCCATATACAATACAAGTATGAAAATTAAATACATGTCTCAGGAAAAAATAAACCTGCATTTCACTGTGATCATCACTTTGAAGGACTATTCGAATAACAGCATCAAAGCAAGTATCATAAATGGCTTTTATGATATCACTTGGAGCATTCTGCATAATGCTACCACAAAATGAAATTAGCAGAGCATGCCTCATGATGAAAAGAGGGTTCAAAGATCAAAGAGAATGTTCAACGAAATAAGTGTGGTGTGATAGATTTCTAGATGCATAATATTATCTTCATCAGGATTGACTTGCCTTTAATAGCATAGTCACCAAATCAAGTGATCCGGCCACCAATCCATCAGGCTGCTGGTAAGGCTATAATGACCATGGAAAGACATGAAAAACAAGTGCTTTAAATCACTATTGAAGAATTGCAACACAATTTAGTTTAACATAGCTTTTACAACCATACTTCATTTAATATTGGTCCGATATGCGGCAAAATTCGAGAAACCAATGGATGAATACCACCAGGAGCATTTTTCAAGGCCTGGACAAATTATTTGAAAGTATACAATTAGTTAAGCATTGCTAAACAGATAAGTGAACTCGATACCATCAATCATCAAAGCCAAGGTAAAAGCCCCAAAAGATATCACCCCAGGCAAGATCAATTCAGAAAGTCAGAGGGGCACCACCACCTCTGGTACATTAAAACCTCGCAAGGACTTTAAAACTGTAAACTTTAAAGATATTTAGAATTCAGTTGATAAACTAGCTCACAGATCAAAAACAGAATGGGCCTACTCTCTCCCTTTTAATGTCCTTGGGACTTAAAATGGGCACTGGCATGGATAAAAATAGATACTAATAATTTCAATTTTTTCTCACCCGTGATCATATTTATATCTGTGCTTGCCTTTGGATATTAATTCATCAGGCTAACTCAGAATATCAAAAGGCATATAAATAATAAATCACACATTCACCAATTATGTTCAACAGTCAATCACATCCATGAAATGTGAATAATTGACAAAAAAAATAGAAACAAAACAAGAAGAAAATATTGCACATAAACAATAAGCACATGTGAAGAAAGTGAATCAAGATACCCTGACAGCTGTAACACTTCTCCCTAATAAACTAAAAAATTAGATGAAGAAGAAATTTAATATCAATACCTCCAGAACCTCAATGGCATCAATACTGAGGAAAGGATCGGAAACATACAATGCCCATGTATTAAGAACTACAGGTGAGACAACAGACTCGAATGATACTGCTGCTTCATGAACTGCAATTTCACGACTACAGAAGCTGAGATTGCAGATAGGCAAGAAACTGGAAAGGCTTCAGAATAATTTACAATTATGTCCATACCCACCTGCCTTAATAGATGCTTGCAGTGTTTCAAGCACCAGGTGTAATGTTTCATCAGATGCCTATGAAGCAGAATCAAACAGAACTAATAAATGTACATTCAGCAATAGTATTGAAGAAATCATCTTGCAGCATTACCTGATGAAGAAGATCTGTGAGAGATGAAAACAAGCCCATCAGTTGAGGCTGAATATTTTCTTTGTTAGCTTCAGGCAGGAGTTGAGAAAGTGCCTGACAAGCACCCATCTTCACAGGTGGAGGCCTGCTAGGATAAAAATTTGTCAAAAGATATTTATCACTCTTAAAAAGAAAGGTAAATTTTTTTAAGTAATCATGGATGCTTACACATTCATGCCAACTCCCTTGATAGCAGCATGGAGGAAATGCTCGAGAACTCCATGGCTGATCTGTATGATACTAAAAATTAATATTTTTTTAAAGGCAATGTAAACTTAGTAACACAAGGAAATATTGTATAATTACCACAGAGGAGAACTTAGCAACTGATGTAAAAATACGTGCATAAAGAAAGGGATATTCATGCACCCCTGCAAAACAAAATAATTGCACAAAAATTGTGCCTATAAATGAACAATCCGAACAAGTATTGGCACAAAATAAAACAGAAGAAAGAAAACAGATTTATACCTGTTCCAACATCTATAGTGACAATCTGCTCTACAAGGTTTCCTAAATTCACACTGATTATCCCTGATGCCTATAAAATAAAGTGAACACTATGAAAAAATCATATGCTCCACATAAAACAAAAGTGGCTTCCAACCATGCTTATCAGAACACGACAATAAGTGATGTCAAAAGAAATACCTCTGCATCAAGCAATTGGTCTGAGAGATCAGCCAAAGCAAAGAGGATAGACTCCCTTATCTACCAGATTTTACCATGTCAAGATGGATCAACAGAAAAGGTAAGATGACTGAAAAGAAAATACAGTTGAAATGATGGATAAAGTATTAGATTAAACTACAGAACAAAGTCTTTCACACAGATCATAAGCAGGCATGTGAAACTACATAGCAGCAAATATTTTGGAGCAAATCAGTTGACCAGATCAAACATTTGGATCCTGAGGAAGTCTCATGTGTGCACTTATAGTGAAGAAAAAAGAGCATGAAATTTCACTTCCCAAATACCAAGAGTAAAATAAAATAAAAGAGACCGCACAGACTCATTCCAGAAACTTCACTGGAGATATGGATGGCAAAAGACAACAATTTGACAATACTGCCATCACAGGTGCAGTAAAATAGCTCACGCCCTTATGCAGTAAATTTAAGGTTTATTAAATGAGACGGAGCTGTACAGAGAGAATCAAAGAAATCATTTTCTCCACAGGGAAAGTAATACAATACCACAAGAAACGCAAGTCAATAAACAATCTTGAAAGATTAAAACTAAATTCAAGCACAAAATACTTCGCGAGGTGGTTTAGAACTATATATATATATATATAAAAAAAAAAAACAGATCATGAGAGCCAAATCTCTGGAAGGACAATTTATTTGATAATCAATATTCAATGTTATTTGAATAAGAAAACCTTCAAAATCCAAATTTAAACACTAAATAATAAACAATATTCTAAAATAATGCTAAAATCACACAACATTAAAATTCCTAACTATCAAATATTAGATCTGATTACTATCTTTTTTTCATTCCCTGACACAAAGGTTATGTAACACAACCACAGAACAGTCACATTGATGGTTCTGTGAAGTCTGGCCAACAGTTAGTTCTCCAACTGTTGCACTTACCTGGATTTTTTATTAGCAAAGTTCTTTATAAAGCTACAAGCACAGCAGCTTAAATGACTGTTGTGATGAATTTGCAGAAGACTTAGAAATTTCATTCTAAATGCAAAGGAAAAATATTAAAAGGGAGAGATTCAGTGGAAGTAGAAGTGTTACAGCCCCAACTACAGGTCATTGGCCATAAATTGCAAATTGAACTTTCATGGAATAAATACAAAGAAAGGCAAAACCTTTACTTACTCGCCACCAAGCTGCTGAACCAGCAGCCTTTTCTCGTTCAGACTCATTGAATCTCTCTCTCATGGCATCTATAATGGCATAAATTCCTTCACTGCCAAAAGAATTCACCACCTCCTCTAGCAGAAGTACACCTACCGATAGCAATTTTAAGATGGTGAAGAGCATCAACAAAAACCTAATGATTTTTCATTCATTTAGTGGCAGGGGTAGTTACTGGGACTCAAACTTAAGACCTGTCCCATCCCATACTTTATAGAAGCAAGTACCGCTGGGTTAAATACCCATTGGCAAAGCTCCATATTGGACTAAAATCCTACATCTGTAGAAAAGTAGATGAAAGCAGGAATAACTAAACTCCAGTAAAACCATTTGACATCGGTACTCATAACCCTTGCACACAATGCCGAAAAGGACAGCAAGTAAAAAATTATACCATTCACATAGTCAATCAACATGTAGAAATTAAAATATTTTCAACTATGAATCTTTCAGAATGGCAAATTACAGCAGAAAAAAAAAATAGCAGAGATCATTTTGATAGGGACGGTGACATTGAAATAAAGCAAAACGTATACGCAGAAGCAGAAGAGATGCCACAATTGCATGTTATGGCACTCAGTGAAACACTCAAGACTAGAAGAAAGTGACAAATATATGTACTTCTATAAATTTCAAAACCATGTATAGAACATATGCATTGCAATAAATTTCAAAACATTTATAGATAACAGAACTTCTGTCAAAAGATAAGTTTATCCAAACACCCATTCAAATCCCAATTGACCCCCTGTTTGTATCTTCCTCCGTTTTGCCACTCCATGCTTATGAGAGGTTGGGGATGGATCTCCTAAGTTCATCCAAAAAATACTTTTCAACAAAACCCAAAGCCAAACCAAACTCTTTCCACATGTTTGTTTGGTGTGGCTCAATGCAATGCTGAAGACAGAACATGTCAATCAAAACCCAAGAAAAATTAAGACCAGATTGCCTCAACACTCTAAGAGTCATTTTGCACCTTGCATATATTCCATCTATGTGTTTTCTCAACCAGTAGTTGCATTAACTGAGATCATGCTTTATCTGCGAGTGTAAATTTGGTTATAATTCTAAGAATCTTCATTACTATTTCTAAAGCTTCTTTAAATTGTCCAAAATTCCTTCTTTTAGAGCTGCTTTAAATTTGTCTGGAATTCCTTGATTACTGTTGTTTCATTATTCCCCAAAATGAGCAATTAGACCAACATATTCAAATTCATTACTAGTTTGCACTTTTGCAACATAATTATCAGAAATACTAGTAGCAGCCAATTCGGTTAAAAACTACTTACCAGAAACACGACAGCTATAAGTAGCATCATCCTCATCAGCAACAAATTGGTTTGCATCCCTTGACCAAGTATGAACCTATATAATCCATATGTAGAACTGATGAGCAACAGGAAAAAAAAAACCTGAACAGGAAGGCATTTTTGATAGCACTAAAGGGTTTAGGAGCCATGGTAAGTGGAAAGCCAGTGGTATCCCAGGTTATGGTTCAACTCTTGCCCTCAGATGGCCGCTACTCACCCTTCTTGTGGTACCATTTGAAAGGCCTGTGGGTAAAGTAAAGGGCTGGCCTACTTGGTGCAAATTCGTGAGGAGGGATCCGGAACAGCTATCCTTAAGTAGTGGCAGGCTAGTTGTGGTGGCCCAAGGCCACACAAATGCCTCACTTCCTTGTAAATATATATATATATATATATATAAGTGTTTTGATTAAGAGTCTTTCCCTTGACAGGGAATAGACAAATCATGCTCTACCTAAACATCTGCATATATCTAAACAAATGCATTTATCCACAATCACCATTAAGTAACACAACAAAACAAGGACATATAACGGGAATATGTTGTAGAAAATTACTTGTTGTTCTGTCATTTGCAGGAAAGCTATAGTGTAATATGCCAACTCCTTGATGTTATTCTTAACTACCTGCATGAACCAGGTTTCATAAACATAATGTAGAAAAAATACAGCACAAACAAAATCAAAGACTTTGAACAGCACCTTCATTAATTTTGCACTGCCCACAATGGTCAACAAAAACTCAAAAAGCTGCATATACAAAAGCACGTGTAAGGAACCATCTGTATGAAAAGCTAAAACAGAACATACATGCATGGTTCTGAGCATTTCACAAAAGGTTCTTGATAACAAATTCCATTTGTTTCTATTGATAAATGATCAGTGGCCAAAGTCAGACATAAAACCTTCAAACAAAACATACTCAAAGTATTATACATGCAAAAACACATGCATCGTTTACTCAAAACCTACTCCTAGAAAACAGTATCTTTACCATCATTCCATGGCTACTTAAAAACGCTTGCCTTCGTGAAAAGGAAAGGAAAACAAGCCAATACATGACTTCTTGATTGGGAACCCTAAAATATTCATACAATTTCCAGCATGATTGTCCATTATTCCATGACACAGTTATTTTCAGTTACTGCTATTGTTGTCATCAGATTAAAACAAGCAGTCATGCACAACTCTTTTCAGACAACATGCATGAATAGCATGAACTTGAAGGCTGATTCATCATAATTTACTATCTATTTAGCCAGATAACACAGTTTTTTTCTGATTTATTAGCATAATAAATGGGAGAATTTACCCCCTTTTTCTGTTCTTTGACCAAACTTATACTAGCCTTTCCCAAGTGAATATCAACCCCAATAGATAATGTTTCCAAGTTTCCAACCGAAACACAACCACCAAAAAACATATGATTAGATAAAAAAAAAAATTCTATTGGATTTAGGATGAATTAGAGTTTGAAGTTAAAACCCAGCAGCCTTTTTGATGGGGTATTTGAGCTATCGGTACAGCTGCCTGACTAAAACTGACATACATCATATATATTTTTATTGTTATATAAATTTATGTAATTTTGTTTTAGAAAGTATAATAAAAGACATGAATATATAACGTAGTAGTAGATATTGGTGTGATGATTTTTCCTTCTGTTGTTCATTAACATGTATAGTTACAAACAATTTACTTTTTATTGTCATTTTTTGTGGACATCTAGTTTTATAGTCAATGTGTGATGAACATTTTAATTAGTTTACTAGGCATTTAGCAGGGAGGGTTAGAGTTTGGGATGGAACAGGCTTAGGATGCGGGTTTTCTATATAGACCTTGGTTCAGGTTAGGTATTTTCACAGGTACCGATATTGTTGCCATCCCTACTCAAGGAGGCTACTTGGTGTGTAAAAAAGAAAATGGCAGTAAATAATATTATACTTTAACCTTTAACTGACAATTCATGCAAAATCATTGACATGAATCACATTGCATGTGATCAATCAATCTATCCCACAGCCAGTAACCTTAGGGCAATTTGAAACTTCATCATGCAAAATTTCATTGATATTTAACTTAAAGAGCATCTACATATATGTGTTTATGCATGTGTACATATTATATAGTAATCTAGAAATGTTAATACGATTACCTGGATGACAAATGCATCAAGACTTTTCTCAGCGCCATCAGAGTCGTATCTATCTCCATAGGGATCTTCTGTACATTCAATTGATGACCGCACGTACACACTTAGAGATGTTACAAATGTTTGCCACAAGGGTCCAACTATCACTGCAATAACACAACATGGTTGTTGGATGGGAAAATGCAAAATAACAAATTAGCAAATGGCAGAACTTCAAAATAAATGAAAAGAAAGCTGCTTTGAACATAATAAATGAACATATACCCATGAATTCACTTTCAGTAAGGCTAGGGAAATTCTGAACAAACTGATTCAAGCACTTTAAAACCTAGTGAGCACAGAATTAATATCAGCCACTAACTCATTTCGACAAACAAGGATAATAGACAAAGATTTAGATCAAAAGACTGAATTAACCTCCATTCTCAAGCTCCAATTATCAGGATCTTCAGGTTGCATAGGCGGTTCTAAGATAAAAGAGAACTGATCCATCCATGGTTTAAGCATTGGTGTTATCAAGGCACTGATTTCTGTCTGAACATAAATGTATTAATCTTTCAATAAAAGATAGAGCAGGTTAAAAAAGATAACAATCTGAAGCAAGCGGAAACTAGATCAGAAGTAAAAAAACATACCTTATATACACCACTCATGATCCCGAGCACAGACACGCAAGAATAAACTATTGTAAGGGCTTTCGTACGCAAGTAGTTGTCATAATTCTGCTTAAACAGGTTCTGACATAGTAAGTCCACGGGATGAACAGGAGTATGGTTTTGCCATCAAGAAAGCAACTTTAACAGATTGATACTGACTACTTTCCATACACAAAATTAGGGTCTACTCATATACCAAACTGTGATGCAGAATCCTGAAAATATCTATGAGAAATACAAGGAAGAAAAGAGATACATGGGTAATTTCAAATCATTTAAGAATGAATAATATCTCTCAAGAAAACCACAGTATGTCACCCATCACCCACTTATTCACCATAGAAACCAGAAGTCATCAAGATTTCATCACAACATTTTCATTGTTGCTTTCAGGCCACGGAATTACACAAGTAGTTTGAAGTCATACATGCAGAAAGAGTAACATCTCTCATGCAGCCATGGTATACCACTTGCTGCTTACTAATTTACCCTAGGAATCAGAATTCACCAAGATTTTAACAAAAAAAAAAAAAATCAATTTTCCTTTCAGGCCACAAAATAATAAAGAACCCGGAACACATAAGCATACACCAAAGAGCGCACCAAGCCACATAAGTCTAGCTAGTTTGACTCCAACACATCCCATGAAGGTGCAATAGTAATGCATCACTGAAAACAGGGAACTTTTGTATGTTACTGTTTTTGGGCAACATAACACATGTACATGTATTTCATGTAGGCATCAAAGGAATCTCATGCCACTTGGGTCACCGTGATACTGTTTAAATTGCGATTCTCATGGTCCTGCTCTACTCTTTGGTCACTGGCATATATACTTAGCATGCACTGGCATGCCCAACTTTTCTTCGAACAAGTTCACATTTCCATTCATAAAAAAATCCCATTGGATAGCCAGCAAAAAAACTAAAACCAATCAAATAATGCTTTTGGAAAAAGCAACAAAATATGAGAAGAACTCCTAACCTGAGGTGACGATACAATTGTAAGCAAGCATGGGAACAAAACTGGTACTAGTGTTGGCACCACTGTATCATCCAAATCCCCAGAGAGAAGAGCCAGACACCTTAGAGCTCCATGCACTACAAATTCCAACATCAAATGTCACCTTCATTCTCAAGTCGAATTGCAAAGAACTGGTCACTTGTTAAGATCTTCGAGGTCAGGATTCAATTTGAAAAAGAGAGCTTCAGGGTTTTGTTTTTCATAAATGTCTGCTTGGAATGTGTATGGTAATCGCAAATTAAAAAACTTCACACAACCATCCCAGAGACTTACCTCCGCTCACATTAGTTCGATCGTTAATCAACTTCAAAAGAAACGGCAATAAATCAGGCCAATTCTCAGGCCAGTCATAAACAGCAATCGAAGCAATAGCCATGCTAATTGCAGTACAAATTTTCCGATGAGAATCATCCAACGACGGTAAAAGTAGTCTCCGTATAACTTCCTAATAACAGAACAACAAACTAGTAATTAGGCCTCAATTTATGAATTTCAAGATCTAAAAAAAGGCCATAACTACCTTCTCTTCAGTTGCAACAGCAGGCGGCTCGAAGGACTCCTCGCTTTCGTGCCAATGTTTCTTGATAAATTGCTTCAATAGTACGGCAGCTAGGTAATTATCTTGTTAATTCTCACCCCAAAAAAATCAAATATAGGAACAAGAAGATTTTAAAATAAAATTATGAGAGAAAAAAAGGTTTCAAAAGAGAGGATATCTGACGCAATCCAAAAGGAAGTTCCTTGTTCGCAGCAACTTTTGATAATGCCACTCCAAAACCTGAAGAAATAATGTTCGATTAGACTGGATTGATATCGGAGATTTAGAGGGGAGAAGAGGAGGGGAGTGACCTGGTTGAAGAGAGGCTTGGCGAAGAGAAACTTCGGCCAAGGAACGGATTTCCTGGTTAGGATCGAGAGTGGCATTCAGGCAATTGAGTAGCCATTCTTGATCTTGATCGATTAGGTTCGCCATTTTGTTTTATTTTTCAGCAAAAAAAGAAAACCTAATTCACCTGTTGAGAAATGAAGAGCAGAGTTTTCTTTTTCCCGCTCTCTAAAGGAGATTTTTGCGGTGAGGGTGAGTGAAGAGAGAGAGAGAATATTTTGTTTCCGGTTTGTATATATAGTAGTGGAGGTTTTTTAGGGTTTCAGCTAGGTGGGCCTAAGA
>Ga0325404_1004285_pt1 | contig 15187 bp, 17 predicted proteins | sample PopdelMetagenome_18_FD_205664 | JGI IMG/M metagenome (GOLD analysis project Ga0325404, IMG submission 205664) | Populus deltoides microbial communities from Bellville, Georgia, United States - Xylem-Control-R1 | ecosystem: Host-associated > Plants > Phyllosphere > Stem > Wood/Secondary xylem... | reverse complement strand
TTTTAATTGCTAGAGCGGACTCTAAGTTATTATTGTAGACAATCTATTGCTAAGTTTGATATCAAAACCGGAGTTGTGGTATATGAACTTGTGAAGCAACTGAGTTTAATAATTGTGACGGATCTACATTATTAATCTTAGGGAGAACATTCAATCAAATCAAACATAGACTGCGGACAGTTATGTTTTCTTGATTAATCAATTTATCTAATTCTTAAGGCTGCCATTAAATTAAATTACTAGTGCGGACACTATGGTTGTTTAATGGTTAGGGTTAGTTATACGGTGGATCCGTTAACTAACCAATGTTAAGAAGAGATAAATATTCAGAATATAAATTGATGTTTAATTTCCATGATGAGTTCTGATTTCTGTAGGTGGATGTGTGCTTGTGACCAAGGTTTGTTCTCTTGATAATTTTCTGATTTTATTAAATTTTGTTTGATAGTTTTCTGTTTTCTTTTGCTTTAACCTAGATAACGTCCAAACCCCCCCAAATTGCATATCATCTAGCATAAAAATCTGACTTGAACTTCCTCGTGGGATCGACCCCTTGCTTGCTCTATACTATCTTGTGTGTTGTGTTTGAAGCTGGGGTAATTAATTTGTGCGACCGCGACATCGCAACACATTAGAAAGTACCATAAAAGTGGGTCTGATCCCTTTTTCATTCATCAAAGCTAAGTAGTTCAAACAAGGAGTTTTTCTATGTTTCTACTCAAATGGCATTCCTTTATTAGCTACATTCTTGATAAAAGCTGAAACTTCACTTAAATACTCTTTGTATTTATGAATGTTCTTGCCAATGTTTTCACTCACAACTTATTTTCCTTTTGGGTCATCATATCAATCAGTCTGTCGATTTTTTCAATCTTAAAGCAATGTTCCATTACTTGCAGCTAACGATTCGTTGTTCCTATCCAGTATCTAAATTATCTTCTCTAACTGTTGGATCTAGTTTTATCCCTTTGAAGTTCTTCATTCTCTATATCAAGTTCAGCTATCTTTGTATTTAGTTGTGCATTGAAACTGTTGATGTAGTCCTAGCACTCCTTGAATTACTCTTTCATTTTCTTTACCTTTTCTTCTCAAAATTCAAGTTTAGATTGGATTGTAGAGACTCAGTCTCACAAGGCATTTGCTCTACTCAAGTATTCCCTCATATTTGACTTAATTACCTTTTAATTTGCTTCTCCTTCATTATCAGTTTGGACCTTGTATTGAGCTCTTAAGCTTCTTTCTTTTTCAATAATAAGATTAACCAATTTGTTCTTTTTTTTTTTACCTCTAGCTTCATTCTATTATGATCCCTCTCTTTTTTCAAAGCGGCTATTGACTTCTTGTTAGCACGCCTTTTGCTTTCAGAGGTCTTTTTCAGAGTCATCAACTCTTTTTCTAGCATTACATGTTTATTTACCATGTCATCATATTTGACAATTCTTTCTTCCAACTGTTCCTGGATTCCACACACAATTTCCTCAGAAAAGAAGTGTTTTTCTTGCACTAAATCTTAAATCAATTCAACTATCTGCTCATCCTATTATTTCAACTATTGGTTCAGAAAGGTCTTCATCTTTTTTTCTTGCAAAAACTGGTTTTCTAAGAATTTTTGTTCACTCTTGTAGTTGCTTAGTTCAATCCTCAGCCTATCCAACCCATCTTGTAATTTTTCTTCATTATTTACCCTTTTCCTCTTGGGTTTTGTAGTGGTGAATGATTCCTCCTTGCCGATTGAATTTTGGCTTTGCATTACCATACTTTTGAGTACCCTGGATAATACCACTTCTTTATATTAAGTAATTAGGGCTAGCTGAAGATTGTTTTTACTGCTCCTTTCTGTAGACTAAAACAAGTTGCCCCCAATCACATTTGATGGCGTCTAGCTTGACTAAAGAGTTAGCTTTTTTTTTAACAAAGCAGTAAACTCAGCTAATCCCTAGGTTCTCGGTACGTACTATGTTCCTCTAAAATGCCTAACTACCAGCAAGGGTGAGTAGATGATATAACCAATCAAACCAATTTGTGAGACCCATGCTTTGTCACCATAACTCATAAGATAAGATGGACTCCCACCCAAAGAGCTTTCCACCTGAAATTACTTTAAGGGAGTGCTTGGTATTTTTTTCACTCATGCCTTCTCATCTAGGTTGTTCTATTCTTTGCTTAAAACAACCTAAGGGGTCTAATGTTGAACCACAAAAAATTATTAAAAACTTCTCTTGATGTCTCTAAGTGATTGACTATCCACATAAATAACAGGGGAACGCAATACCGTATCGCTCCTTTTTCATGCAATCTATAATGATTTAAGGACAAGAAAATTTCAGCCAAGATAGCCGAGGTTAAACAAAACTAACCTGAAGATGGAAAAAGCAAGTGTCTGGTATTTATCTTCACCTAGCTTTCCCCTTTCTTTATAGGTCTTGAGCTTATTCTCAATCAACTTCCACTTAAATCCTTCATTAGATGTTTTGTATTGATTAATTTGGTCTAGATGTAGTTTCGTGACCTCAACAGTTGTGTCTTCGATTCTTTGTTTGAAATATACTTTATAAAGGTCATTTGGGAAATTTAAAATCTGTGCATACTCTTCAATGGTAGGGGTCATGTCAATGTCTCCAAAGGTAAAACATCTATAACCCGGATTCTGAAAATGCCTTAAAGCCTTGACTGCTGAAATTTGAATTGGGATCCTTATCAGGTGGGCAATTCTCCTATATTTTCTCGCAAATAAAGCTTCATCCATATACCCCAAGAATGACACAAGCTTTTTTATGTGGTCTGCGAAGTAATGTACTTTGGTCATGTACGGTAATTCCTCAACCTTGGTCCTTGGGTAATCCCCTCCAACTAATTACTGTAGAGTTCAAGATTTTAATCAGGTTTTCAAAAATGAATTATTAAGGAGTTCATACCCTAAGACAAGGTTCTAGGCTATTATATGAGGGGTAAGCTTTCCACCTAGTCTCAAAAGGGTCTATAATCTGCCTAATGACTACCTTTCACAAAGCCAGTATAAAGGCTTACAAAGAATGGTTGGGGTATAGTGTGACCGCCATTACTAAGTAAATGCTCAACTCATAGTTGGATGTTTCATGACTCTGAACCCCTACTAGAAGTCATGTGGCAGACCGCTACTCCTCACTTAACCTTGAATTGGGTTTATCCCCAAAAATTTAAATGCATGAAGGCATTAATGCATACCTGATGTACTTATGCATGATCAGTATATAAAATGCATGTTATAGTAAAGCAAAATATGCTAAAATTAAACATACCAAAATAAACTGGCAAACAATCTAACAAGCAAAGCTTAGTCTAGCTAGACAAGTCCCTAGTAGAGTCGTCATCGTGATGTGATGTGCACGACATTGAATGGCGAAGCTGCCTCCTGGAAGTAAAAGGGGGGTTTGGGGGTTTAATTATAAAATTATGAATATAGGATTCAGGAGTCGCTATCTAGTATTATAGTTACTAGGAAACCAAACGATCTGCGAGAGTCTAGGTATGGGGACTAGGTACATAAGGGAAGATGCATCACCCCTAGTACACCCTACCTAAGGTAAACTGCATTGCTTGTTGATTGTTTTTATAAGTTATGTCTTTATACGTTGGTCTCGTCTAAGGTTCAAGATAGATCTCTCTTCATAAGGAAATTTCTACCTTATTGGATTAAGTCCTAACCATTCTAAGGTTTATATTTAATATCAAATTTATATTAGAAACTAATTATTATGGAATTTTTGGTATTTTAAGCCAATCTTAATGGATGATCATAAACCGCTTATGATATCCATTTCGCATTTAAAACATGATTTTGTAATTTTATCCATGATTTCAATCAATTGACTTTATAAAAATTAAGTTTGGTCCTCTAAAATTCTAATGTTCTTGATTAAGCTTAAATTGGGCTCCCAAACTTAATTTTTCACCAATTAAGTCCCTAATCAAAATTAATTTGACTCATTAAAAGTATAATTAACTCCTTGCACCTAATTAATTTTTTTAATTCTATTCAAATTAATTCTTAAACATAATTAAACTTTTAATTTGGCCTATGATTAAATCAAATTGGCTTGTTAAAAATCTAATCAAGTCTTTGAACTTTATTTTTATACAGATCCTTCCAATAATCATTTAACTTGACATTTAATATGTATTGTCTCTTTAGTCTTGGGTACAATATGTTATGATTAGGCTCATAATTCCATCCAAAATTACAGCTTGATCTTTTTTTTATTTCTGTAACCTTCATAACCTGTTTTTACCAAATTGCTAGTGTTCTTGCTATTATTGCTTTTGTCTTTTATTTTTATTTTGAAAGGAAAAAGGTAAATTTGGCATCCCCTTTGGTTTGTCACCAATCCTAGTCCGTATTTTCACCAACAACAAATTTATTCATATGTTCGACATCCAATCCAAGTTGAACAAGTTTGTCATTAATCCACACAATATCTTGTTACTTATTTGTTCACAACTTGTTAACAACATCAATCTTTTATTCATATTTACTAGTAAAACTATCAAACTTGTTTGATAGTACTTGTAATTGTTCAATTATAAGAGGGACTAAGAGGTTGGTTTGGGGAGTTTTAGGCTGAAAGGAGGTAAACTCTTTAGGATGTAAACTCTTTTTACTGACCACAACTTTAGATTTTACAATAATTACAGCTTAGATCTTTCTGTAAATATTGATCGTTGGCTTAGTGTCATGTGAAGGTACTTTAACCATGATTTAATCCCTAGATATCAACCCACTAAAAGGAAGACTCACCTCCTTCCCAGTTGTAACTTTTGTACGACATCAATAAAGTGAGTGTCTAGGTCAATAGGAACATTAATAGCAATAACATATATGAACCGAGCTTTCTCAATTATAAGCTCAATATGTCTTCCAATGGACTAGAGATTTGTTAGCATAATTTTTTCTAACAGTTGGTGAGATGGTAGCATAGTGTTCATAGGCAGTCTATGTGCTTTGGCAAACCATTTTGATCCTTTGGGGTCAACAATCAGATTACTCATTTAAGTCTTTGAAGGGCCTCCTAAGCCCTTATAAGGAAAACCAAAATATGTGATTTCAGGTAGCTCATATAACTTCCTAATAATAGTAGGAGATAACTCAAGGGTTGGACCTTTAATAATGGATGTAATGGAGTAGTCATAAAGATTGAAAGGCTCATAATTTGCATAGAACTTCTTAACTACTTCAACTTATGGAACATACGCTCCTTTAGTTAATTTACCCCATTGTCTTTTCTTAAAGATGTCTTCTATGAATGCAAATGTAGGGTTAGAAAAATCACTTACAAAAACTTATCTTTTATCTAATATGTTTTTCTTAGAGAAGTTGTCTTTATAAGCCATATGTGCACTAAATGAAGTGAACCGATCAATTTTTCCATACTATATTGCACATTTAAAGGAACTAGCCACTTATTTGCCATTTTTCTTATGTCTTTTAAATCTTATAGTGATGGACTGAAGTCTTTTTAAGGGATGAGGTCTCCGGTTTTTCATCATTGGAAAAATTTGAAACATGGGTATCAGATTTCTTCTTAGCTCATACATTATAATGTCCCTTTAAAAAAAATGTATTAGCCTTTTTAAGAAATGATAAATCAAAATAAATATGTTTTGTAAGTGTAGAGCACAAAAGATTGTAAAAATAAAACTATTTTTAATAATCTTTTCTAAGAAATTTTAGATTAAGATAGGATATCCTTACTATTTTAACAGAAATGTTATGAAAGATAGAGAGGATGAGTAGATGCTTTATCTCATAAATTGGTTTTGTAATTATCAAAAAATGTCAAATAAAGATGAAAAGAATTTATGGGAAAATTATGAGACGAGTAGCTTCAAACAAGAAACAAAAAGAGAGAAAATGATGATTGTGTGTTTTGATAAACAAGGCTAATAGCTCAACTCTAAAAAATCTATTTTTCTCTTGTTCTCGCTCATATCAAACTTCATGATCTGCACCTATTATCCCTCTTAAGATCACATGTTGATGTTATAAAAAAGATTGACTCTTTAGACAAACCATTTCTCTTTTTGTTTTATAAATCAGTTAGGCCACATCATTTTCACATGTATATTTAATCGTACACTTACATAAAGATATGAACATAGATAAAGTAACCCAATTTTCTAACCTAAAAATACTCACAATTGATAGATTGGAAGGAGATACTTATCTTATTGGTTAATCTTCATTCATAAATGCATATTTTTTTTATTTGAAGTGTGTGAGTGAGAAAAACAATAGTTCTATTTTAAAAAATCTTTCTCCATCTTAGTCTCTTTTTATATGAGATATACTAGCAAGGAGTAAGCATACCTTGAAAGTTAAACTTTATGTTAGGGCCTAGATACAAAATATTTTCACTCATAACATAACATTTGATGAACTCCATTTTCATTATGTAATTGCTTGTCTATTTCTATAATGAGCAATTGATTTTTTCTTCAAAGAATTGGAAAGTAGAAAGGATCCATAATGAAGTGTTCATCTACTCCCACAATGATGTGAACATTTGACTTTATTTTAAGGATCTTTTAAAAGAAGTGTCTTAACTGCTTGTGTACTATGTTTAACTAGTTTTAGTCAATTTAAGGTTACCCCCCCTTAAGTATTAACATATTTGTATTTAAATCAATTTTACTTTTCTAACAATTAGTAAAATAACTTGAATTCCTCATGGTGTGTAAGATGATACCTTTAGTTGGTCTTCCAAAAGAATAACGTTTCAATAGTGAAGACCATACCAAATAAAATTTGTCTCGATCCCATCAAAATAAAATTTGTGAGGTTTAAAGGCACATATTAGGTATACTTACAAGATTTGCTTATACGCTTCAATGTTATCAACATGTCACCTGTGTGAAAAAAACATATAAAAACACATAAAAACTTAGTGCACATATTCTTTTTACAAAATTTATCTCTTTTAAGAATTAGGTCATGTCACATACACAAATGGCTTTCCTAAGAAATTCAAATCTTAGATCATCTAGAGGTTTTGTGAATAAGTCAACCAATTGATGTTCGGTGTTCACATGTTCTAATGACATAATATTTGATTAAACTAAATCTAATGAAGTGATGTCTTATATTTATATATTTTATTCTTAAATGTTGCATATGATTTTTTGAGATACTAATTGTACTGTAATTATCACAATAAATAACCATTGTATCTTGAGAGAAACCATAATCCTCTAGCATCTTTTTTATCCAAAGAAGTTGTGTGCATCAACTGCGTATTGCAATGTACTGAACTTCTCAAGTAGACAATGAAATTGAATTCTATTTCTTACTCATCCATACTACCAAGTTGCCACCAATATAAAACACCCTTTAATATTGGTTTTTCTGTCATCATAATTACCTACCCAGTCAAGATCTGAATAGCCAACTAAACACAAGTTTAAATCTTTTGAATACCATACACCATAGTCAATTATAAGACTAAGGTATTTTAAGATTATTTTAACTGTTATAAGATGTGATACTTTAGGATTAGCTTGAAATCTAGCACAAACACCCATACTAATATTGATATCAAGTCTACTAGTAGTAATGTAAAGCAAACTCCCTATCATGCTTTTATAAAGTGTAGAATCAACACATTTATCTATAGGATCTAAGCTAATTTTAATAGATGTGCTCATAGATGTACAAGCATGACTCTTTCTTTTCATGCCAAACTTCATAATCATATCTTTAGCATACTTAGACTGAGAAATAAAAAATTTATTTTCACTCAACTTAATTTATATGCAAGAAATAAGTTTAACTCACCAATCATACTCATTTGAAATTCAGATTTTATTTTTTTAGCAAACTCATGAGAAAATGAATCACAAGTAGCACCAGAAACAATGTCATGAACATAAATATGAGTAATGAGTAGATGTTTACTAGTTTTTCTTATGAAAAAAGTCATGTCAGCTTGTCTTTTTTGAAACAGTTATCTAAAAGATATTTTCTTAACCATTCGTACTATGCTTGTGGTGCTTGTTTTAGACCATAGAGGGATTTCTTCAACTTGTACACATGGTTAGAAAATAAATGATTAATGAAACCTTTGGTTTATTCTACATGGACCTAATCGTTTAGAATTTCATTTAAGAATGCACTCTTCACATCCATCTAATATAGATTGAAATTCAAGTGTCAAGTAATTGCAAGCAATATGCGAACAAATTCCAAATGAGCTATGGTGTAAATATTTCATAAAAATCAATCCCTTCAATTGGAGTGTATCCTTGTGTTAGCAATCTTGCTTTGTTTCTAATGATTGTTACATTCTCGTCTAATTTATTCTTCAATATCCACTTGGTTCCAATTATATTTGTGATTATTAAGACATGGAAACAATTCACATACATCATTTCTTGTGAAACGATTTAGTTCCTCATGAATGGAATTGATTAAGATTTCATCTTTTAGAGCACCTTTAACCTTCTTAGGTTCAATTCGCAATAAATAATAGATATATGAGACTTGATTCATAACTTTTTTTTCTTAATCTCATACCTTTATCCAATTTTCCAATAATTTTCTCCTTATGATAATTGTGTTTTATCCTTGAGGAAGGTTTTTTTATCTTGTGACTGTTCAGAAATGTGTGAAGAACTTTTCTCATGGTCTTTTTCATCTTATTCTAATAAGGTTTCTTCAGTTATCTCAATGATGTTACCAAGATCTTCCTTGACAAATTCCTTCATATTATCATCAACAACCACATTGATTGATTCCATACTAGTTTGAGTTTGTAGATTGTAGACATTGTAGGCTTTACTATGTGATGAGTATCCAAGAAAGATTTCTTTATCACTTTTGTTATCAAATTTATGTAAGTTTTCTCGATCTTTCAAGGTATAGCAAGAACTTTTAAACACTTTGAAGTATCTGACTGTGGACTTTTTATTGTTCCATAACTCATAAGAAGTGAGTTTTGTTTTAGGTTTAAACACAACACAATTCAAAACATGTATAACAATGTTGATAGTTTCATTCTAGAAGTATAGTGCAACTTTTTTACTATTTAGCATGGTTTGATTCATTTCTTTTATAGCTCTATTCTTCCTTTTAACTATACCATTTTGTTGAGGAATGATAGGAGAAGAGAATTCTCGATGCATACCTTGTTCATCATAAAAATATGAAAGTTAGTATTTGAAAATTCTTTTTCATGGTCACTTCGAATTCTAAAGATGAAAAGATTGATTTTTGTTTGTAGTCCTCTGAACAGTTTGCTTGCAAGATCAAAGGATTCATAATCCTTTTTTTTAACAGAATAGCACAAGTATATCTTTAATAGTCATCCATAATGACCATTATATACTTCTTTTCACCCAGACTCTCAATTTGAGTCGGACCTATTAGGTCCATATGCAACAATTTAAGAGCTCTTGAGGTTAGAATGTTAGTAGTCTTCTTGTGTTAAGCTTAGTTTGTTTCCCTTCATGACATCCTCCACACACCATCTTCTTGACTGTTCATATATTTGGTAGACGATGTATAACTTCCATTTTAAAGGTCTTTTACAAGTCTCTAAAGTTGATATGACCAAGGTGTTGATGTCAAATATCAATAGCATCCAGTGTTACCATATGAAAACCTAATGTGGTCAAGGTTGAAACTCCATAACAATTGTCTAAGGTTCTGGTACCTTTTATGATCCATTTGACAGCACTATAATAGATGTTGCATTCATCTTTATAAAATTGCACACTATGATTCTGATTATAAAATTGACTTGTACTTAGTAGGTTAGCTTTAAGACCATTTACACAAGGGGCGTGGCGTGATGGCAAAGGGCTTGAGATCTACACAACAGGTCTCAAGTTCGAGTCAGAGCGTGCACCTCTTGTAAGAGCCTGGAACAGCCGGGGTTTTACTCACTCACCTGAGCCCACAAAGTGCGCTTTCTGGGGGGTTGGGTTTCCTCGAATAAAAAAAAAAGACCATTTACAAACAAAACATTATAAAAAATAGGTAATCTAAGAATGTTAATACTTCTTTTACCTTTTATAGTAGCTATGCTTCCATCTCTAAAGGTCATTGAACCTCCTCTTAAGGATTCAATTTTTTTAAAACTGACCTTTATCTCCTAACATTTGTCTAGAACAACCACTATCTAAGTAGCATAAATTATTATTAATTATTTTTAGTGATGTATATGTTATAAGACATATTGTCTTTTTCTTAACTACCTATTAATTTTTTATTTTTGCTTTGTTAGAATTTTCAAAGTCTTGAGATTTCTCAGAACCTTCTAAGCTATCAAGTTTCCTTGCTATAATACATAATAAATTTAATACTAAGTCAATTCTATACTCTAGATCTTGACTTTTATTAGCAAATTCATTTCCTACATTGAAATATTTCATTTTTGCGTGTCCTACAATTCTACATTGCTAAAAAGAAGGAATAAAATTACCTTTCAACTTTTCTTTTTGGACTTTGTTTGACTTGTCTCTAGGCATGACACTCTCTTCTAGTTTACCTTATATAAAGGTAATTCCTATAGAAGAGGAAGCTACCGACATATATTGATTGAATTTCTATACATCGTGTATCTTAAACTTGTATCATTAATGCTTACCCTTTAAGCTTTCAAAAGTCCATCAAGTTTTTGTGCAGCTGACTATTCCTTTGCATGTTAACAACACTGTCAACTCTTTCTCAAATGATTTGAGCTTAATGAGATATCTAGATATCTCTACTTATGATAACTTTAAAGCCTCTGCCAAATTATTCTTCTCTTATTAGCTTGTTGAATAACTTTTTATTCAATTTCTTAACTTTCATTACTTCATCACAGAAGTCATCATAAGCTTTCTGCAAGCTTAATTCATTATCAACAATCACAGAAGTAATATCTGAATCACTAGAATAATTAATAGTTTTATTTATGTTAGAATTATTTAATGTATTAATTGTTTTGTTAATGTCATCAATACATCTATTACCAAGAGCAGAAAGAGCGACAAAAATAAATTCATTATTAGATGATGATTTAAAATTTTTAGAATCGGATTCATCACTTAATGTAACATTAAGTTCTTTTCCTTTATTTCTTTTAAAATTAGGACACTCATTTCTTAAGTGACCATATCCTGAGCATTCAAAACACTTAACTCTTTCTTTAGATTTAGTTTTTCTTTTACTTATATTTTCTGACTCAATTATTTTGGCAAAATCTTTGTCTTTTTTATCTTTACCATTGTTTTTTTTTTCTTAAACATGAATTTTCTAGCTACAAAAGCAATATTTTCACTATTAAGATCATCATCATCAGAAGAATAATCATGTTCTTTCTTAATGAATTTGAGCATCATGAACTTACCTTTCTTTTAATGAGGCAATGTAGATTTATAAGTTTGTAAGGAACCTACCAGTTCCTCAACATGTATAGTGTTCAAATCCTTGTTTTGTTCTATAGATGTTACCTTTGGTCGAAATTTTTCAAGCATGTATCTTAGAATCTTCCTTACAATTCACAAGTCCTCCATTTTTTCTCCTAGAATTTACAATATCGTTAAGTTTTAAATTTGTAATTTGTAATTTGTAATTTTTCTTCTTAAAGATTTTTCTTCCAGCATTCTTATCTCCTTAAATCTTTAAGTTAACATTTGTAATTTGAAAGTTTTCACCATCTTTATCCCGTCGTGAGTAACTTCAAGAATATCCCAAGCTTCATTGGTTATATCACACATGAAGATTCTTTTAAATTCACCAGAAGACACTACCATGAATATAGCATTCAAGCCTTTATTATTCCAATTACAATAAGTGGATTCATCTTTGGTCCAGTTGCAGAAAAGAGTTTCAGGCTTGGTTCATCCATGCTCTACTGAGTGTCAGACTTTCTAGTCTAGTGATTTAAGAAAATCTTTCATCCTCACCTTCCTGTAGGCTACCTCACTGTTGAATTGTTATGGTGATGTCAGTATTGACATGTTCAACGAGGAAAATAGATCTCATTCTAGAATAAATGAACTTGTTTTGATACCACTTTACAATCTCGTTACTATTCCTTGTATGTTAAAAGCAATTTGCTAACACTTTATGAACACTAACCAGTAACCAAATAAATATAAGTGTGGAAAACTTAAATGAACAAGTTATTTGGTAATGAAGGGAAAACCTTTAGAAGAACTATTCAAAAGATTTAAAAAAAAAACTCTCTTGGGCATCTAAACACAGGATAAACAATTTTCATTAGTTTACAAGATTACAAGAGAAGTATTTTTTTTTTACTATAAATCCTTTATGTCTATACTACCTTGTTAAGACAAATACTCCATTTTGTCTTTTACCACAACATCTAACGATATTCAAATTTTTGTCATCCTAACTAGAACATTCAGTTGCTAGCGGTTAACATAGGACCCCCCAGGAGTTTGCAGGATCTCCAACTCTTCAGCGAACAATTCTTCTTGAGAATTTTCTTTACACTCCACTCATGTGTTAAGATTATATGATGCGACACTCTGTGTATGTAACTTCTTAGTTGGTTTGGCACTCTTTCTTTGCTGCAAGTGCTGCTCCACCATCTTTCCTTATATACGCATCCATGTAAAAAGAATAGGAACATTTGATAAAAATTATCTTTAAGCTTCCTAGTCTGTTATGTTCTTAACAGACTGCAAATCATGTTCCACAAAAACACAACAGTTATTTTCTGATAACTTTTATATATATAAACTAATTTGAACTTCCTCTATAATTTATTCAAACAAATAAGATAATTATAAAAATAATCATGTTATATCCTATAACATAAACTCGATCAATTCTTTATCTATGTTGGACAAACAAACAATCTAAATAAATTTATCTTCGTCAATATAAATAATCATTCACTAATTAAAACAAATTATTTCAATATTTAAAGAAAGCTGTGAGCTAAAATGATAAAACGGCCCAAAAAAAAGGTACAAGTAACAAAATGCATTGTTGTTTTTTTTATCACTCTTTTATCTTCTCTTATTATTTATGTTCTTATCGTATTAAAAAGTGAATTAAGGAACAATCAACTTTTCCCATGTGTTCAGGAATAACCTTGAATCAATTAATGATATGGCTACTTGTAGTGAATAATGATATACATATATTTGTCTAATTGATAAATGAATTAAGTAATGCTCTAAATAAAGATGGATGGAGTAAGAATATGGAGACGAGGCAGAGGGAGGCAACTTCCAAGTGAAGTCTATAATTGCATGGAATTTGCATTCGACGACTCGAGAACCGGTCACACCTCGTCGGCTGCTAAAGAAAATCTTCCACCGATCTCCCTCTCTGGCCTGAGAGAATTAAATATGCAAACATGGACCCACATGTATTATATTAGGCATCAAGGGTTAGTTGAAGAGTATTAACCCCAAAGTTCCCGTGGCCTGGACCAGATTGACGGTCGTCGACCCTCTCTCTTGGCATTTTTTGCTATGCCTTTAAAATATTTAATGCATACATGGAACAGTAAGATCTAGTGAACATGATAATCAATCAAAGACTCCAGCTAGAGCTACATGTACAAACAAATTATGACGCCAAGTTGATGTATGCATGATATAAACTGCAAGTAAAAATCTCAGACGGCATTAAATGCTACAAATCCAGACGAAGTGAGGCTATACAGTCTACAGCATACAAGGTGGGGTTTCTGGGCCGAACACACCGACCATTTAGACTGTCAGAGATTGTTCTTTAAACGTCCAAACAATCTAGTGATGTGAGGATACTCCAACTGATGAGTCCTTGTTGTGTGGGTTAAATGATGTTCTACAATAACTCAGTTTTATACGAAAAATAAAAATAAACATAAATAATTAATAAAAATCATTATCAATCAATTACCCAGCAACCGAAGAAAAAAACAAATCCTAACTTTTTAGAATGAAGAGTAAAGTGTATGAGTTGAATCCACCCAATTCATGTTAGTATAGAGACTACATACACCACATTCTCGTATGTGATTCACGACAAAAATGGAGATGGACACTTTTGTCCATTTGAATGAGTCAATTCATCTCTTGGAATAATTTCAATAATGCTAAAATTTTAATTTTATTAATGTCTTTGTTAAAGCTTCAATAAAAAATTATTATTCTTTTTAATTTATTTAAACAACTGAAAAATATCTTTCTAATCTTTAATTTTTTACACTTTTATCAAGTTCAAGATTGATGAAATCAAATCTTTATCTTTCATCTACACAAGATCCAAATAATATTACACACATAACATATATATATATATATATATATATATATATATATATATATATAGAAATTAATAATAATAAAAGAAAGAAGCCAGGCGCGCGGACCTGAACTTAAAGGCTCCACCCATGTATATGGGCTCTTTTTCGTGTGTGTCTATATATATATATATATATATAAAAGAAAAAACTTATTTAACCCATTTGGGTCTATAACATCTAAGCTATTATTTTTTTAAAATTTTTTTAATTTATATTATTTTTTAAATAATTTTTAAATTTATGTTTCAATTAATATAGTTCATCTGTGATTTTTTTATTCTCTTAATTAACTTTTTTTTATAGATATTTTTTTTAAAATTATTTTGTGTGTTTAATTTTTCTATAGTGATTTTTTTTAATTTTTTTATCTTTTGAAATTTATTTTTGAAAATAAAAAATATTTATTTTCAGATAATATTTCTGATTTATCTATTATTTTTTTTATCTTGCATAATATTTTATTTAAATAATTTAACGTGTGTTTCATTATCGTTTGATTGAATTAAAAAATTATTTTAATTAAAAAAATTTAGTAAATACAACTAGATAAATATCTCGTCTTATAAAATTAAATATCTTGATTTATACTTGTTTTTTGATTTTTTTTACTTTTTTATTTTTAATTATCATTATTTTTTTAATTTATGAGCAAACATAGATCTCCAGTTATTTTATTATATGTATATAATTTTTTGCTTCAACAAATATAATTCTTTTAGATATATTAAATAATAAATATAATTTTTCGCTTCAACAAATATCGACTACACCACACAGATGACAGCAATTCATCTTCCATCCTAAAGTATGTAATGGAGTCATGACCGCATACCTGTCATATTGGCACGGCAATTAGAGACTTTTCTACGCATTAAATCGTATTGTTCCTAATTTATTCTTTT
>Ga0325404_1004284_pt1 | contig 15192 bp, 7 predicted proteins | sample PopdelMetagenome_18_FD_205664 | JGI IMG/M metagenome (GOLD analysis project Ga0325404, IMG submission 205664) | Populus deltoides microbial communities from Bellville, Georgia, United States - Xylem-Control-R1 | ecosystem: Host-associated > Plants > Phyllosphere > Stem > Wood/Secondary xylem... | reverse complement strand
AAATAAAGGACACAAGTGAAAAAAGTAAACAAAATGAAGATGAAGAGAAAATATAAAAGTATTTAGCAAAAAAGTAGATACTTCTTTTGTAATAAATGTTGAACTACTTTTGGTGAGTTTAATTTGTTTTTTTGGAGCTTACGCCACACAATTTTTTCATTCCAAGAAATTAGGCACCTAACCCAAATTATTATATACTTAAATTGAGAAACCTTGAAAGCTTTAAATCGAGTAAACCCGTATTTTTAAAAAATTATATTTGATTGAGTTGAATAAATTCTAAAATAATGTACAGTTAGTGTCTCGGAATATAAAAGACAAAAAAAAAAAAAATAGAGATAAAGAGAACATGTCTTTATGTATTTTTTATTTTAAAAATATAAAAATTCATTATAAAATTATTTTAGAAACAAATTTATTTTATATTTTTATCTCTGTATCTTCAACCAAACATGTTTTTATTTTTTTTATATTTATTATTTTTTATCTTAGAACACTAACCAAACATAGGCTACATTTCGGTTGTTCAAAAATTTTATGTTTATTTTTTCACATAACCTATAGTTTTATTTATTAGAAGCTTTGTTCTTTCTCAAGTTTCAATGTAGCCCATGACATTTCAATAGGTTGAATTCGCAGCAATGCAAGACACCCCCACTAGGTTTAATTTTACCTAGAAATCTAGCCAGCTAGCTACTAAAAAGTCACAACTAGAATATACAAGGCATGCATGGGGGACATTACAGAACAATATTACATTACATCAAGGATAGAAATAGAAAGAAAAGTAAAATTACTTTATTACCTGGGTTATCTGCTCTGAATCTGATCGCTGCCCATCCATTATGAGGAACTCCAACTGTAGTCTCCTCAGGTGGATCAACAAGATTATATCTTGAAGGATCCTTGCTGGGATCAAAATTTCCAAATCCCCATCCAACCACGTAAAAGCTGTAGCCATGTAAATGGATGGGATGGTTATCAGCAGCTAATACATTTGTCCCTTGAAGAATGATCTCAACACTTGCATTGTACTTCAAAACCCTCACCTCAGTACCGAAGCTTGGTGTCAGAAGGTTGGCTGGGAGATTCTCAGCAGTGTAATTGAACTCATTAGGAGGCTTACGAGGAAAATTCCTTTCAAAAACACCAGCAACCCCATAATAGTAAGCTTGAAGGATGTCCAAAGATGGAGGATTTACAAAGCTAATGTTATTCATACTAGCTGCAAACCTCTTACCGAAGGGACCCGCGCAAGGCTTATCAGTACTGCAGTTAAGGAGGTTGACAGATATGGTAAAAAACAAATGAGTGTCAACTTTTTGTGGAACGCGGGCTTTTACTGGACTCCGAAACTGCTTAGTGAAGTCTGTGGATGCTTGTGTTCGATTGTATGGAGGAAGAGGTGAAAAATGAGGAGATTTCGGCTGATGATAAATGCCATGGTATTCTACGATGGCTGTTGTTGTTGTGTTATCGAAACCAGCCCCAAAAGCACTTGAGTATGCCCTAGAAGCCATGGAATAGTGGCTGGGAGGTTGGTTTGCTTCAAATAACACATCCATGGTTTGGCCAGGGGTGATCATTAGATAGTCTGATGTAAATGGTTTCAAGTAACACCCATCTTTTCCTACTATCGTCAGTTTGTGTTTTGCTATGGAAAAGAACAGATTTTCATCTAATACTGCGTTGATTATCCGAAGGAGATAGGTTTTTCCCTGCTCCACCATCATTTTAAAGGTGCCTGCATGCACAATATATGAAGCAAATCATTTTGCCATCATTTTTCAAAGGTACGTACGCAAGCACCTGTGCCCTCGAACCAAACCAGTTTGAGCAAGAATCTTCCTTGAGCTAGCATATATACGTACCTGCTTTGGAGCATGGATACATATATCCTGGTTCTCCATTGATGGTGAAAGCAGCTGAGAGAGTTGGCTCACCACCTGTTATATTTGCATCTCCAGGTATTTTCATCACATCTTTCTTCCACCACTCTCCTACGTACGTAAAAACCAGCCTCGGCATTATACACACACACACACACACACACACACACACACACACACACACACACTCATACTTGCAGCTAGCAATTAAAATCAAGTGTCCCAAACTATTATTGCGTCTTATTCATCATCATTCGATTCTTCTTTTAATTGAGATTTTCTTCAATTGAACAATATATTAAGGCAGCAATTAATTTCATCCACCCTCGACGACGACAACAATAATAATAATAAATTGAGAATCAATATTGATTCTCAACAAGCCATGCCAAAAAGTATATAAACCTCCGGTTTAATGATACTAGGGTATCAATTTTTAACAGAGATATTTTTATAGTTTTAATTTGAGAGATTGAGTTCTCAGCAAAGGTCTCTCTGTCTGTAATAAACCTATTTTTAAATTAAATTTAATTTTTTAAGGGGAGGGGAACACGTGTTAGCTTCTTATTGGTTTCAATTTAAAAAGAAAAAAGAAATATTGATTAAAGACTCAAAAAACAAATTGTTAAATTATTATATAGGGGGAGAGAGACACCTAGTATAATTGGAAACTCAGCATGGGGCTTGGGGAAGGGATAATGAGATCCATGCTTTGGATAAATAATGAGGGCTCCATGGACTGTTGCTCTTGCCCAGCTGTTATGCGCATGCCACCATATTGTTCCTTCTTCGGTAGTCAATGTGATTTTGTAGTTAAACCTTCTTCCTGGCTGAATAGGGCACTGTGTGATGTATTCAGGCCCATCTGACCATGGATTTCTTACTTGTCTAGCTCCATGCCTGCCATATTCATGACACCATTTCCATAAACCCACACCCACACCACACAGCAAATTCATCAAACTATCTTTTGTAAAAAAACAGTTTGAATTTTTGTACGTAGGCAAGGGAGCACATACCAGTGGAGAGTGATGTTATATTTTGCTCTATTGTAGACAGTCACTATGAGTTCATCTCCTGTATAGGCTTCCAAAGTTGGCCCTGGGAATTTCCCATTTACTGTCAAGATCTCCTTTGTATTGCACAGTCGAGTAAAGGATGCTGATTTCACCTGCAATAACAACTGGATGAGAGAGGAGATGAAAAGAAGAAGGAGAGACGAGTAGAGAGAGAGAGATGTAGATACCACAAACTTATGATGATGGATCTTCCCGTTTGCAGTGGTGTAGTTCTGAAATATCAGAGAAACAATAAAACCTAAAAGCCTGAAAATCTTAACCATTGGAGGAGCAGTCTTGAAGCTCCTCCTCCTCCTCATATATCTGCCTAATTAAAATGCACTGTCGTCGTCGTCGTAAGTTTATCTTATGCTCACCACCTTTTGCTTTCCAGCTTTGATACCTTGGAGCATTCAGTCCTAACATGGGGACCCTTCCTTAAATAGTTAAAATAATTAAAATTGTATTTATGTTTCGTATCTTTATGTTTCGTAATATATATATATATATATATATATATATGTGTGTGTGTGTGTGTGTGTGTGTGTGTGTAAATAATTTTTCTATTTTAGTGATAAGCAAAATGGTCAACTTGTGTATTAGATTCATCTCTCCTTTTGATAAAAAGAGGCTATTCGTCATTTTCAATTCATATTTAGTAAAATAAGGTATTTCTAATAATCCTTATTTCCTAAAACAAATTTTTTTTCTTTTTTTGCCATATAGGATTTCGGTTAGCATGTCATTTTATTTCTTAATAAACTAGATTATTTTCCGTGTTAATTCTCCATCAATCTAATATTAAAGAATAAAATTAAAAAATATATTAATTAAAAAAAACTGAATCAACCGGTCTAAACCATGATTCTGATCATAAAACCGTAGTAAATAGAAAGAAAATAATAATATATTACAAATTGAAACCCTTTAGTTTGTATTTATTAGAATTCTAAATGGAATTTAATTTATAAAAAATATGCAAAAGCAAATCAAAGGGAAGGTAATCAAAGAGGAGACCCTCTGATTTGTTACAGTATTTTATTTTAAAATTAACATTAAAAATAACATTTTAAAAATACCAATATTTTTATTTTCTCTCAAAAACCCTACAAAGTAAATGTGATTCAATTCATAAAAAAGCAAATAAAAGGGGAGGCCCTATTTCCTACAGTACTTCTTCTTAAAATTAACATTGAAAATAATATTTAAAAAATATCACCCTTTTTTTTTCTCAAAAACCCTACAAATTAACTTTATCTCATCAATAACTATGTCTCTGCGAGAACCCCTACTTTCTTTTTCCTATCTCCTTTTCTAACTCCATTTTCTTTAACTCCCCTACTTAATTTCTTCAACAAAACCAAGTCATGTAATTCTCATATTCTTGGAAAAACAACATCGTCAACATATTGTAGAGTTTATACTTTAAAATCTTGTATAGGGGGAGTTGCACTTGATTCATAATTTTATGACTGGTATATTGACGGTAAGTATAATTTTATTTTGGTATGATACATGGAGCTATCTATAACCGGTAGATGTGTAGTCATTAGTTTGTTTTCGTATGATGTATATTTGTTATTATTATTATTATTATTTTTAATATTTCAGCAAATGCTTACATGCCCAGAGGATCTTCTAGCATGTTTGATATGTATCCATTGACCAAAAAAAAGAACTTAATATTTATCTTAGTTTCTGCCATAGGATTTAGCCTTTTTCATAAAGCATAGCTTGAATCTAAGATGTTCGTCTTCTTATCTATACAATAGTTGTTTTTGCAAAACCAACTTTCAAACATATTCTTAATGAAGTCCCAAAAAAGCCAAATAGCTTAGGAGCAGAGCTTATGTGTTGGATAATCTGTTAATCTCTTGATTCTAACAATTTAATTCATTCTTCCTAACTAAGGTGGTTAATGGCTAATCCCTAGTTTTTAGTAAGCCAAGGTAGTCAGTGGCTGATACCAATAAAAGTTATTCTTTAGTAGATTTAAAGACTCTTAGATGCTTAAGTATCTTTTTAGAGAGAGAGTGAAATGATATTTTAGAAAGAGATGCTCAAAAAATATATATGCAGTAGAAAATAGAGATTTATGAACCTAGAGCTTAAAGGATTCATAGGGTATTTATAGCTCATGAGTCTTATCCTTTTGTATAAAAAAAACTGGAAAGTAATTTCATTTTGATAGTATCAATAACGGATAAATATCTCTTACACATCATTAATGAGGAATAAATATCTCTTACACATCATTAACATTAGTGAAAAAATGGTAGATCTTTAGAAGACTTTTATACACCTAAGGGTGTTGAGAGAAGGGTATCTTTAACCTTAACATTTTATATTAAAGGTCATAAGAATAAACAAACAAAGTCTTGTGGTCCAATATAGGACCTGAAAAGGTTGTTAGCTCTATATCCATTCATGCTCATATATATTTGGGCCTGGTGTATTGTTGAGTCCAAGGATGTTAGATATGACAGCTCATCAAACTCACATGTACTTGGTCTCAACACGTAGCTAAGTCCAAGGATGTTGGGTCTGAAAGCTTGCTAGACCAACACGTACTTAGACTCAGCGTGTAGCTACGTCCAAAGATGTTGAGTTCGGCAACTAGCCACACCCACATGTATTTGGGCTCAGCGCGTAACTGAGTTCAAGGATGTTAAGTCTTACAGCTCACCACACCCATATACTGGGCTCAACATGTAACTGAGTCCAAGGATGTTAGATACGATAGCTCGCTAGATCCACATGTATATAGACTCAGAGTGTAGCTGAGCCTAAGGACATTAGGTCTAGTAACTCGCTAAACCCATATGTACTTGGATTCAACGCGTAACTGAGCCCAAAGAAATTAGGTATGGCATCTTGCGCATAGCTAAGCTCAAAGAAGAATATTGGTCTGACAGCTCGTTGGACCCATATGTATTTGAGCTTGGCGCATAGTTGAGCCCTAAAACATTGGGTTATCACTTCGTCTTACCCTTTTTAAACATGTGTTAAAGCAAAAATAACATATACAAAACAAGTTAATCCATCATTAGCTCCCAAGTCTTCGTGTATTAAATACACAAAGTTTGAAAGAGTATCAATTTTAATTAGAGTTTTTTTTACCTAAAAGTTATATGTCCCATCAATCAGAGACTTCTTACCTTTCCAATGAGATTTGTTTATCCTATGTAGAACTATTAGGATTCTTCATAGCCAAGTGGCTCATCGTTATTGATTAATGAAAAGACCTTTTACATTTTCACATGGGATTTGTTTGTCCCACATAAAACTATTACGATTCATCGTGGTCAAGTGGCTTGTCATCATTAAAAGATGTGTCCCTTGGGAAACAAAATTACAATGTGAATTCAATCCAATATTTGAGTAGATTTTTGAAGATTTGAAATAATATGAAAGGTCATTCATCCAACGATGAGGGTGAAAAGTTATTTATTTTATAACCTTAGTCATGCTTGCTTTAATCATTTCTTTTACCTTTACTCTCTGTATCTTATGATAAACAATTTTGTTGAAAAATCTCTTAGCCGATTTTGCCCTAATCTGAGAAGAAAACGTCTTTCTAGGTATTTTCCACTAAAAGCTTCTTTCTTCTTCATCTTTTTGAACATCAAAATAGACCTAAAAAAATTTGGATCTAACTTTAGGAATAAGGATATTATTGCCTCTATTGAGAAGTTTAGGTTTCAAACTAATAGAGGAAGTAACAAGGGATGGGGGGGTCCATCAGATTGAGCCCTAAAACTAGAGGGTGGATCCCTAGTGTCCATCTCTGGTAGGGGGAAAGTATTTATTCTCATAAAAGAAGTTTTTCTCCTGTTATTACCAAGGAACCTTAGGGGAGAGAAAGGTTGCCTCAGACCCCTAAGAATGATGCCTTTAGTATGATAAGTGCAAAGGGTCTGATATTTGTTAATGGTCAGCAGTCAGGAGAGCACATAACTTAAATGCTTGTCAGAGTTAAACATATAAGTCTACTAACCTCAGGCTTTATCTAAGGTCAATTTGAAACTGCAGCCCCTTTTTGTATGTATATATTAGGGTATTCCTTCCCTCTACATGGATTTGTGAGGAAAGTTTTTAGATACTATAAGTTGGGTCCACATTAGTTGCACCTTAATTGGTGGATAATCTTATCCGTTTTTTATAAGTTTCTTAGGCTTGTCAAAATCGAGCCTACAATTAATTTCTTTAGAACCAGTTACCATCTGGCGCTAGCATCGATGGTGGTAATGATATGCGTTGGCTCTTTACCTTTGCCAACAAACCCACATAAGCCATGAAGTGAACCTTGTGGAGCAAGCCTATGCATGTCAAGAAATTAAAAGGGGTGACTGATAATTAGGTATACTAGGCTAGTCATCCTTAGGTATAGGATGCAATATATTTGGGGTTCTTTCTATTATTGAATGGTACCTCCCTTGTTTGAGCTCAGATAAGAAGAAAATATGCATTGTGTTGACATCAACCTTAACCAAGTATAACGTCAATAGGATGGAAAAGAGGATTACCAAACCATGTTGCAAAGTATATATCTTATCCCTTGTTTTTTATGCCTCTAGGTTTATTATTGACTTCTTTAACTCTTTTTTGCAGGATTAATAGTTGAAAGAGAATGAGAAACTTTAGCAAGGTCTGTAAATAAGAGTTCAAGAAAAGGATCTTCATCTCTTAACTTAAGTGGAGGCAAGACTAGAAAAAAGATGGAGGATGATCATTGTATATGAACTTTTTATTCCTAAGCTCACTTTTTTTTTAGGAAACAATAGCAAAAGCAAAGACTCCCACAAAATAAGGGAAACTGGGGGTCAAACAAATCTTTGTCTTTATGAATACTAGTATTCCAGCCTCACCTATAAAGGCTCCTATGATAACAATTCTTCTGCCTCCACTCTCAATCTTGCTTGTAGAGACTATAACTGATGGGTTCTCTATATGGAATGTTTTTAAGAACATAAAACATAGGTTTAGGAGTGCTTTTTCAGCCTCGTTCTTGGTTGGGCTCCCTTCAATTTCCCCATCCTAATCAAGAAGGAGAGGCAAGTCATGGAGACTATTATTGGTAGGAGGTTTGGCTTTAAAGAGGCTCGCCTCAAAGTGGTAAAACAGTTAGAAAGTATTCTCACCATTCCTTTAAAAATCTTGATGATGACTTATTAGAGCTACAACTGTCATCTAGCCCTTATAGAATGAAAGAATTTTAATGTAAGGAACTCTCTCGTTTGAACTTTTTAGTTTAGTTTTATAACTATCATTCCTAACAATCTTGTCTTTAGCAGACTTTTATGATTTGCGCCTATTCCAAGAAGCACTAGATGGCCAAGAGGAAACATGTAAAAAGGAACATTGCCAAACATAGGGCAGACCAAACTGCCCTCTAACAGCTAAGGGAGGAAAAAGGCTATAGTGGAGGATGAACTGAAAGACCTCAAGGTGGCCTACACCTCATTGAAGGATAGCCTTCAAGGTGTTGGGCTTCAATGAAAAATAGCTTTAGGTGGTTTATAGTAAAGTTTATGCCCTGAAATAGAGGAAACTTGATGAGAATGACACTCAAGATAGTTTGAGAGTCGAGCTCTTCCCTATCAGGGAAAAAGTCCAGAGCTCTCAAGTGTGGCTATAGGCTCTAAGAAATTCTCCTGGGAGTTCCAAGAGCTTCTTGAAAGGTCTACAGCTTTATTCGAGATGGTTGGGGATAAAATCTTCCTTACCATATCAAACATCTACTTTTTTAATCAATTAAAGGAATGTAGATGGACTTTGGTGTTACCTTCCATCCAGTGCATATGCTAAACTTTGCTGACAAGTTCCCTATTATGGTTGCAGCTGTCCAACATGGAGAATATCTAGCTAAGAAGTCCTGTAAGGTTTATCTTTATGTAATGTTTATTTTTTATATAAACTACATTTTTATTTTTTATTTCTATGTTGACTCGTGGAGTTTGTATAGGTCTAATGCCTATAGCAAAAATTTCATATATGATCCAAAGCCCTTATAAAAAAAAATTAAAAGTTTGTATGTGTCCAACACTTACATTTATAAAAATATTTATGAGGAAATCCTCTAAATAGTTAGTATGGGTTTAATGCCTATACCAACACCCCTACTCTGAAAAATATATAAATTTTCTAAGTTTGGAAATTGAAGTTTAAAGTTTACCTAACCTTAGTAGGATTCGACCCCCACCTGGAACCAAGAGGAAAGAAGAGGTTGTCGGTAGGTCTTTGTCTAAATGAATCCTTGACAACTATGTGAGATGCCCTTGGGCCTTTCATTGAAATTGTTGTTACTTCATTAAGAAGATTAAGTCAAATCCTTTGGAGAGTTTAGGGCTATTTCCCTAAGGATATCGTGTCAATCTTTGCTAATATGAGTTATGCAATCGCACTACAAAGACTATGTTGATCTTTACCAAGGTAAGTTGTGCAAATGTATTAGTTAGACCGAGTCAATATCATCCTTTGTAAGTTGGGGCTTTTTCCCTGAGGATATCATGTCAATCTCTGACAATGTGAGTTGTGCAATCGCACTAGGAACACCGAGTCAATCTCATCCTTGATGAGTTGTGCAATCACAATATAGAGACCATATTGATCCCAGTCAAGGTAAGTTATTCAATCACACTAGGGAGACCAAGTCAATCCCATCATTGCTGAGTTGATGAGAGGCCCTTAGGCATCACCTAGAGAAAATGAAGAACATTGTCATTCTGAATAAGTCATTCATATAGAAAAAATTTACATTCGTAGTCACTGACTGTGGTACATTCTTATTGCCTTCTAAGGTATAGTCAACTCTATGACTTAGTTTTTCATTTTCTTATTACACGTAGTTGAGCCTATAGATGTTGGGTCCCAGCTCGCCAGATCTACATGTACTTGGGTTCAGCGCGTAGCTAAGCTCAAGAATGTTAGGTCTGGTAGCTCATCAAACTCACATATACTTAGGCTCAACGTATAGCTGAGCCCAAAGACGTTGGGTCTAGCATCTCGTCAGGCTCACATGTCCTTAGGCTCAGCACATAGCTAAGCCTGGGGACATTGGGTTATCACCTTGTCTTTGCTCCTTTTAAACATGGATTTAGTAAAATTAAAAAAAAAAACTCAATCACCTCAAGAATTTATTGATCACTAAGACTCGGAACATTATTCATTATAATAGTATAATTACAAAATTATCTTTAAACAAAAATAAAAACCTTTAAACTAGGCACTGAAGGCAAGTTATCTTTTCACCATTACACAATTGTCTTTTACAAATTGTATAGGGTTAGATCGATCATTTTATCTATTGTATATAGTAAATTGACTAATTTAACCCTAGAGTAAAATAATATAATGTTTACTACTCAAGGGTATTTTTGACTTTTTAATTTTTTAGAATAGTATAATTACTTAATGCCCTTAAAAATAAAAACAATATAACACTCACCCAAAGGTTTTTTTGTCATTTTATATTGGTTTTATTAAAAATTTCAAGGGTTAAGGGCATTGTTGTAATTTATATTAATTAAATATGATTTAAAAACAATACATGCCTGTGCGGGGCTATCCACCCCTCAAACACCACCTTCCAAGGCGGTGTTTGAAAGGTCTCAGCGCCCCCAACGTAAAAGGATGGCACACGCCCCTTACACGCATCAGGATTAACAACCATTTTGTTTTTTCTTTCTCCTCACATCGAAATCCATGCTAGCCCCTTCAAAAAATCAAACTAACCCTTGCAATTTATTTTCCCTTCATATTTGGTCCTTGTCCTTTTGATTACTCTTTTTTAAAATTTAAATAAGCCATGAAATTATAATTTCTTTTCAATTTCACCCCATTATATTTTTAATCTTTCAAATTTGGTACCTATTCTTTTTATTACTATTTTTCTATTTTTAATAAGCTATAAAATTACAATTGTTTTCCAATTTCAACCACCTTTTATTTTTTTAAAAAAAAAATTGGTTTTTATTCTTTTTATTGCTATTTATTTTGTTTGGGATCTTTTTTAGGTTTTTTTTTTTTTACAATTTCATCCTTCATGTTTTTTTTTTCTTTCAGACTTGATCTCCATTCTTTTTATTGCTATCTTTTTTTCTTAGGCAAGTTTTTTAATTTTTCACGATTTCATCCTTCAAAATTAAATTGGTTAAGAATTAAGAAGTTTCTTGATTGAACCTGGTTCAAGGATTTCACGGGTTATTAGTTTTAGAGATTAGACCGGGTTTAGAAGGTTTGTCTAGGTTGACTTGCTTTTTTTATTTTTTACCTTTTTTTAGATTTTTGCTTTATTATTTTTTATAGTTTGTCTTCTGTGGTATTAGTCTCGGGTTCATGACCAGAGTCACCGGTTTTAAAGGTTAACATGAGTTGTGAGTTTTCTTTTGTTTTTTTTCCCTTTATTAAATTGATTTATTTCAATTTCATCCTTTAACATTTTCATTTATTTGAAATTGGTCTTCATACCCTTATTTTTCTTTTCCTTTCCTTTCTATTAGGTTATCTCGATCGTGTGCCCGTGATCACAAAATTTATGGTTAACTCAAGTTAACTAAATTTTTATTATTATTATTATAGGGTTAATCTCAGGTTCATAACCAAAATCATCGATCTCAAATGTTAACGCAAATTGACCTTTCAACATTTGATTTATTAAAAATTAGTCTTTGTACTTTTTTTCATTTCCTTTCTTTTAGGTTATCCTGATTATTTTTCTTATAATTTCATCCTCCATAGGTTTTTTCTATCAAACTTGATCTTTATTTTTTTTATTGCCATCTTTTTTACCTTTGACAAGTTTTCTAAATTGATATTTTTTTTCATGATTTCATCATTCAAAATTAAATTAATATGGTTCAAGGATTTCATGATTTCCATGATCGCAGGGCTTGCGAGTTAACCCAAAAACCACTCATATTTTTTTCCATTACTTTTTTAAATTAAATTTTTTTTATTTTTATCCTTCGACATAAGTTATTTGGTAATTGAGTTTCATAAAATTATTCAATTTACTTTCGAACTATGTCACCTTGGTATAACAATTGGGTCATAGATTTATATCTTAATCCAAATGAGCTCGGATCAAGTTTTTTTTTTTTTTTACCTCTTTCAAATTATATATTTTTTTATTTTCATTATTCAACATATTATTTACTAGAGATTGAGTCTCACCTTTTTTATTTTCATTTTATTTGTGGAGTTATCATGTTTTCATTTAATTTATTAGGAATTGATCTTCGAACTTTTTTTCTTACGTTTATTTCTATGAGATTATTTCAATTTTATATTCATAGTCGCAAAGTTTATAAGTTAACCTGGTTTAATTGGGTTTTTCTTGTTGTCCTTTTTTAATTTTTTTAATTTTTTTCTTCATTGTTGAATTGTTTCATAATTCGAGTGGGCTCAAATCAGGTTTTTTTTTACTTTTTTTTCTTTGTTATTTTATTTATTTATTATTGTATTTTTAAAATTATTTTATTTAAATTTCTAATTAAACCAAAAACTTAGATTTTTTTAAAAATATTTTTTTTTATAGCGGACACAAATCTAGTAATGTATCTAAAACTCCTTTTCAACTAAGCGAATTTTTGGCACTATGCTGATCATGTTTATCCGTTGAAAGTTAGTATTTGGGTGCTTTTGGAAATGAATAGGCAGAAGTAGGCACTATGCCACATATGAACCTTATAGGGTGCAGAATAGCTTAGTTGGTCTTCCAATTTAAATATGATGATTTTATATTAAACTATTTTTACCGCATTACTTTATTTTCTGAATTATTAATATTATTAAAATTATATTAATTATTTATTTTTCTATTTAATAATATGACTTATATTGGTTTAATATTTATTTTATTTGAAAAACACTCAAAAACGTTTATTGGAATATTTCTACAATTGTTTTCTCAATATTCCAATGAAAAGATTTTGATTGAAAAGTTTTATTAACAAATATATATATTTAAAACAAATTCAACAAATATTTAATAAAAAGTTAAAATGATATGTCTATTTAAATCTCTTTAAAATGCTTATATTTTATGTTATTTTAAATAAATATAAAGGTCTTGTAACAAAAAGAAAAGGTGATTTTTAAATTAAAAAAAATGGTCAAGATTGTTAATTCAATTATATATTTTATTATTTAATTTTAAAAATAAAAATTATAATAAATTATCAACAAGTTATCTAACCTATAAAGTCTTAGATCATCAGACCATGAGTCATCAATGCATTAGTGTTTTTGCGTTATACTATGGGCTAGATTTTTTTAACATAAAAAAATACCTAAATAATGATGGTGTTTTTAAACAAATAGAAAAAATATGGGATTAATGTCATTGATTCTACTAAATTTAGTAAGTTTAATTAATTTAATAATATGATTATAAAAAAAAATTAACACTAAAAAAACAAAAAATAAATTATAATAATGAATCGAAAAAATAAATGCTTGCCAATATTATAAAAGATATTCTTTAAATATTTTTAAAATATTTCAACAATCTTATCTAATAACAAAACAAAAAATGAATGAGAACTCGAAAAACTCACAAAGAGAAAAAAAGAAATTTGAAGCTAAATTACCAACAAATCAAATGTTAAAGGATAAATCGGGAAAAAATCAATATTAAAAAAAAAAACTCAACTCAAGTCAATATGCTAAATTTACAACCTAATCATGAGACCGAGATAACCACATATAAAATAAATAGAATAAAAAAATATAGGTCAACTCTCAGACAAACTAAATGATGAAATGTAAAACTAAAAACAAAATCAATTTAAAAAATATTAAAACAACCCGAATCAACCTAGGTTATGAAATCGTAATAACTTCTCCCAAAAAAAAAACTAGAAAAAGTCATTAAGCTTAAGGCCCAATAACCTAATTTTGAAGAATAAAATAAAAAAAAATAATTTGAAAAAAAAAACAGAAACAAATCAAGTTAATTTTCAAAATCTGTGACTAGGTCATGAGACCCGAGATTATCATATAAAAGACAAACATTAAAAAATCATGAAGCAAAATCCTCAATCATCCAAATATTGAGAGATGAAATTGAAATAAAAATCAAGAAAATGATTAAGAAATAGCAATAAAAAAAATAACCAAATCCGGTATAAAAATTAAATAAAATAAAATAAATCAAGAAAAAAAATAAAAAAAATAGCAATAAAAAAATAAGGATCAAATTGAATACAAAAACTAAATGAAATCAAACGCTAATGGTTGAAATTGAAAAAAAAATTAACTTCAAAAAACATTAAAAGCAAAATAAATAACAATTAAAATAATAAGGACCAAATTTTATACAAATACAAATTGATAGGACAAATTTAATTTTTAAAATGACATGTGCGAAACCCTAAGCCAGGAGAAAAGATAAAGGGAGGGGAAAATAGTATATGGAAGCCACACTATTAATCTTTTGCCAACACACATCCTAGAAGAGCTCAGTGCACTACTCCCAGCATCACCACGGAAGCTGGTGTTTGGTCGTAAAGAGATGTCGCACTTGGCACGCATATGCCAGTCACTTTTGTTTTTAAATAATATTTTATATTTATTAAAATATTAAATTATCTCTTAGTTAACTGATTATAACTAAAAAACCTAGGATAAAAATACCAAAAAACAAAGCCTAGATGTTAGTTCAAAAAATTTTGTTGTTAAGGATGATTTAATCATTTTACCATGTTTTAAAAAGTGAGAATTTGAAAAGGCTTGTAGGTGCCGGTTTATAAAATCTCTTTTAATGATAGTTTAGTTATTTTATTGTTTTTAAAAGATCGATTTGTCCCTGATCATTCTGATATTGATCAATTAATCTTTTACAAAGACTGTATTATCCCCAATAATCAAGTTCAATAATTTTTTTATTGAAATGAAAAAATAACTATTACATTATTCCAACTCATGGTACGATAAGTTTAGGTGTGCAATGAAAGACTGAGCATTTTTAGTTTTTTTTTTTAATAACTTAAATATTAAAATTAAATTATATCACATGTATTGGTATTAATGAATTGAAAAGATCTTTTTAGTTAATAAAATAAAAAATATTTTCAATATCAAACTTTGACTAGCTAGATCTTGACTAGATCATCCGAGTTTCACCAAATCAATGTCTTAATTAATTTAATTACAAATATTATTTGATGGTGATCAAGCTATAAATAGTAACATCATACACTTTTATCCTATTAACTAATATATTATATCATCTTTTAATTTTG
>Ga0325404_1004283_pt1 | contig 15193 bp, 10 predicted proteins | sample PopdelMetagenome_18_FD_205664 | JGI IMG/M metagenome (GOLD analysis project Ga0325404, IMG submission 205664) | Populus deltoides microbial communities from Bellville, Georgia, United States - Xylem-Control-R1 | ecosystem: Host-associated > Plants > Phyllosphere > Stem > Wood/Secondary xylem... | reverse complement strand
GCTGCTGCTGCTGCTGCCACCGCTGGGGGGAGGAGCTGGAGACGACGCCGCTGTGACGAGCTCTGTTGGAGGGAGACGGTGCTGCTGCACGGGGAGGCGCCGTCACTGCTGGAAAAAGAAGAAACCGAAGGCAAAGGGTCGGCCGGTCTCTGTTTTTGGAGGAGAAGACGGGTTGTTTGAGCTGTAATGGTCAGCTTGGCCGTGTGTGGGGGAGGAGGCTGAAGGGAAGGAGAAACCGAAGGAAAAACTTGTGAGAGGGGAGCAGCGGCTTGTGTGGAGGAAAATGGAGTGGGGAGCAGCTGTGGAGAGGGGAAGGAAAAATGGTGAAATGGCGTGGAGGAAAGGGTGAAGATGATGCTGCCGTGGCTGTGTGGAGAGATGGCGCCGGTTTCAGGGGAGAAGTCCGGCTAGAATGGCTGAGAGAGAAGGCAGACTGGGGGGGGCGGTCAGTTTTTTTCTGCCGAGAGAGAGAAGGAAGTTTCAACCGGGTGGGGGGCGGCGGCTGAGATGAAGATGGAGAGGAAAGTGATGGTTTTAGGTTTAGGTTTTTTTTTGTATTTTTTTACTGATGTTGTCAAAATTGCCCCCCTTGCTTAGCTGAAAATGAAGGCTATTTATAGGCAAAATAGTTTTTCGGGCTTCAAAATTGGTCCCTCAAGTTTTGTATTTGGCCCCTGATTTCAATTAATTCACTTGGTAAAAATTAAATTGGGTATCTTAAAATTCTGATTTCTCAATTAAGTCCAAATTAAGCTCCCAAACTTAATTTTTCACCAATTAAGCCCTCAAATTAATTTGACCCGCTTAAAGTATAATTAAGTCCTTGCACTTAATTAAATCCTTCAATTGGACCCAAATTAATTCTTGAACATAATTAAAATTCAATTTGGCCCATGATTAAATCAAATTGGCCCATTAAAAAATTAATTATGTCATTGGACTTAATTTTTATGCAAATTCGTCCAATACTCATTTAATTTGACCTTTGAATTTGCATTTTTCTATTTTTGGGCATAACAGCGTACACTTGGGCCTTGAAATTCCTCCGAAAATTGCAGCTTGATTTTCACCTATTTTTGCAGCCTTTCTTGGTCGGTTTTCTCCGTATTGCCAGCCTTTATTTTATTTTTTTGATTTTTATTTTGAAAAAAAGTGAAATTTGGGGAATCACCAAAAATTGGGTGATGACACTTAACAAGACTCATTAATGGCATTTCAACTTCATTCAAGGAAAAAACCATGAGATAACAAAGTTGATGAACAAAATCGAGAACATAAATGAAGGAGGCCAAACTTTAACTGTCAGGGTTGTGCAAGAAGATCAAATAGATGTTGTTAAAGATTCTACAATTAGAGCTACAAGGAATATTCATGGTATTACTGACGGTGTCTTCACCATGAATCAATTGAAAGAGATGATTAAAAAGGCCACCATGGCCTAAACAAAAAGTTTAGTGCAACCTTTATATTCTTATGTGAAACCATATACCCAAAGGATTAACCTGCTAAGGATACCTCCGAGTTATCAACCATCAAAGTTTCAGCAACTCGATGGCAAAGAGAATCCAAGGTAACATGTGGCTCACTTTGTAGAGACTTACAACAATACTGGAACTAATGCTCATCATATGGTAAAACAGTTTTTCCATTCTTTGAAAGAAAATGCCTTTGACCGGTACATTGACTTGGATTCTGTCTCAATCGATAGTTAGGAAAAATTAGAATGTAATTTTCTTAACCGCTTCTACAATACTTGTATGGTCAGCATGATTGAACTCATTAATGCACGTTAATGGGAAAAAGAGATTGTCATCAATTGCATTCATCGGTGGAGAAACTTTAACCTCAATTATAAGAACCGACTCACTGAAACTTCAACACTAGATTATGTATTCATAGATGCATTGGGGACTACACTACATTCTACAAGTCATCAAGCCAATATCTTTTGAAGAATTGGTTACTCAAGCACATGACATGGAACTTGGCATTGCTGCAATTAGAAAACCATCATTACCTATTTAGGATGCTAGATGATTTGTTTGAGGCAAATCTAGGATGCTACATGATTTATTTGAGGCAAATCTCATTTAGTTGCTAGAGGTGAACTGTCCTGAAAAGGCATACCAAGTAGCAACCCAAGTTATTATAAATACCATCGCCTAATCACTCACTCCATAGAGAAATACTTTGTGTTAAAGGACAAAGTCATGAGGTTAAATGAGAATAGGGACACTATTTTTTATGAAGAAAACACAGCTTCATGTAAACCCCGATTAGAAATTTTTCTCGAGTTAGTAAAATACAAAAAACATTAATCCAGAGATAAAATGGATTAAATTAAATTAAGGAAACTATAAATTTTTAAATATGGCATGTTGTTATTTTAATTGTAATACATATGGAACTAGTTATCTAATAAAATGGCTAATTCGTAGTAATAGGCTAATGGAACTAGTTACCTGGTAATTGAGCGTTAAATGAATTTTAGGTACATCGTAACCTCATGTAAAGTAATAGATATTCAGAATCTCTTTTTTTAAGTAATGAAAATGCAATTTTGGTATGTAAATAATGCTCAAATTTAAGATATTTGTAATATTATAGATAGAGTGTCTTATTAGGCTTTAATAACAACATTAATTCACTTTAACTTATTAGAATTCAAAATGCAAGTGTTTATTTTATAATGCTTCTCTATGAATTTGTGTAGTTATTTCATTTAATTATTATTCGTAAAAATTATTTTATAAGATATGAAGTGATTAAAATTGAGATTAGATGTGTTCTAATCCAGTGATATAATGAAATCGTTAATTCTATGATGATTGGACCTTTTGAAAGAAATGATCGCAAAATTTTGTATTTTGTATTATCGATAACTTGGTATGTATCTTTTCAGAGGAAATTTTGCTAGAATTTTGGTAGATTTTTAAAAAATTCCTCTTGACATCTTACTCAAATGGATATGTTAATCACACTGAAAAATTAAGTATTAAATGGGGTCATTACAATTAATATCAGAACCCTGATTTGGGTTTAGGATTTGTAATGGAATTTGATATACATTAAATTGTTTTATAATAGTTCATATAAGACAAAGTACAAGGACAGATCCATCTTCAGTATCGAGGAGGTCTTAGGGTATAGATTTCAAAGAAAGGCAGGGAGAGGATTTTTTAGCGGATACTGCCTCTCATGTGCCACCAACATCTATTCGATCAAGGAAAGGGGGAATCATCTATCCTCCAAGATGACATCATTTCTAGATAGGTTAGGGTGTCATAACTAGAGAGATACGATCATCAGGGACAAACAATTATGCCTCCACTAGTTGCACCCGCGGGAGCCCTTACCTCATATGATAACCTTGTTTTCCTAACATAGTTAGTAAGGGTAGTAATTGAAGGCATGACTAAAATATCAGCCCAGTAGCCCTAACAATACCAGCAACTCTAATAGCTACGACACCCACAGACAATATGGTTTCCTTAGTATGGATCTTAAAGTGTATGAGAGAGACGAGCTATGAGTTCTTATTAGGGGAATAAAATATGAAGATTGTTGGGAGATGTATTATGAAAGTGGAGAAGACCTTGATTCAAATGAAGGTGTCAGAAGACTTACAAGTAGATTGTGTCACTCAACTATTATTTGATAGGGCACAATCTTGATGGGAGACTATACAGTCGAGGTGGACTATAAAATTAAGGACATAGAGTGATTTTAGGGTATGGTTTGAGAATCAATTTTTATTATAAATATCATTGTATGGTGAAAGAATAAGAGTTTCTATAATTGAGGTAAGATGATATGTTAATGTTTGATTATGAGTGGAGGTTCTATAACCTATCTATGTTTGCCCCATATTAGATTCCTACTAAGCAGCACATGATTGAGAGACCACATGATGGTTTACGACATCATTCGAAATAGGGGTTGGTTGCATTATGGTCTAAGACGACAAGAGAATTGATACAGACAGCTTAGGCCTTAGAGGCATGTATTGGAAAGTCCCAGCAAGACCAGTTTGGATCAAGTTAGAGGAAATATATTAATTTCTTTTCAAATAGACCTCCTTTTTTTAAGAGGGGTAAAGGGGAACAATTTAATCAATTCAAGAACAATGAGAAGATATTGGTCAATGAAGGGCAACAATTTGGTCTTTATAGAATACAAGTAAAGGGTTGACTAAATGATAATCAAACCTGAAAGGTAGTTTTGTTGAGGGGCTTCAAAAAAGACCATTACTTATCTTCATTATGTCCGGTGTAAACATATGCATCCAAAAGATTGTTTTGCATCGCCAGGTCAATGCTATATTTATAAGCAAGAGGGACATATATGGTGGGACTGTTCATAATTAGGTCGTGGATGTTATTATTATAGAGGGCAGGGCCATTTTAAGAAAGATTACCCTTAAAGAGTTAAGTATGTTTAGGGACAAAAGCAATAGACACATATCTAAAAACATTCAGTTATTATGGATAGACCTACCAAGCCAGCACAATCAGGGGCTAGTGGTAATAAAGAACAACCTAGAGCACAAAGAGATAGGACACAGAATATGACCCAATAGGATGTTGAGCTACTCCTAATATAATAACATGTATGTTATAAATAAATTCCTTACTTATATATATTGATAGATCCTGGTGTGACACACTTATTTATAGCAAATAAAATTATAAGATAACTTAGGGGAAAACCTTGTAAAACCAAAAAAAAGTTCATAGTTGATTACCCTTTGGGGGAGAGTGTAGATATTGATCATGTTTACAAAGGGATAAGGGTTAGCATTAATGGTTATGAGATGAGGATAGATCTAATACCTTTAGAATTACATGAGTTTGATGTAATTTTGTGTATGGATTTGTTGGGCATATATAGGGCTCAAATCAACATTGTCAAATTGATCATGCCATACCAACTATGTCTAAATGATAGGAGAATAATATTTAGAGAGGAAAAAAAACATCATACCAAACTATATTATTTTGGCTATGACTTCTAGAAAAGTGTTAAGGAGAGGATGTGAGGTTTACCTTGCATGTGTGATGGATTCAAAAAAGGAAAATGTTGAATTGCCAAATCTCCCAATTGTAAGAGAATTTTTAAACATATTTCCAGAAGAATTATTAGGAGTACCTCGTAAAAAAAAAGTGGAGGTCTTTATTGATATATTATATGATACCTCTCTTATAGGTCAGTCACCCTATAGGATTGTGTTTGCAGAGTTAGATGAGTTAAAGATTTAACTACAAGAATTGTTAGATAAATGGTTTATACGCCCAAGTGATTTGCCATAGAGAGCTCCAATGTTTTTTGTAAATAAAAAATATTGCACATTTAGACTCTGCATTGACTATATGCAGTTTAATAGGGTGGCAATGAAAAATAAATATCCATTTTCGAGGATATATTACTTTTTGACTAGTTGAAACAAGCGAGAGTAGTTTCAAAAATAAACCTAAGATCGAGGTATTATAATTATGAATTAAAGAACAAGATATCCCGAAGATTACTTTTAAAACTCGATATAAACATTACAAGTTTCTAATGATGCCATTTGGATTGGCTAAAGCTCCAACGATGTTCATGGACTTAATAAATCAACTCTTTCGATCTTATTTAGACAAGTTTATAATGGTGTTATAGATGATATTTTGATCTATTCTAGTTTATATTTGGAACATAAAGAGCAATTAAGGTGGGTGTTGTAGACCCTAAGGGAACATCAATTGTATGCAAAACTAAGTAAATGTGAATTCTAGCTAAAAGAAGTGGTTTTCTTATAACACGTTATATCTATAGAAGGGATATTTGTGGATCCCTTAAGTTTGAAATGGTGTTAAAGTGGGAAAGGTATGCAAATGTAACCAAAATTCATAGTTTTCTCAGGTTAGCAGAATACCACAGAGTTTATTGAGGGGTTTTCAACAATAACAACTCTTTTAACCTGATTGACCTGGAATGAGGTGAAGTGGGAATGATCAAAGGAATGTGAAGAAATCTTTCAAGAGTTCAAGAAAAGGCTTACTGCAGCTCTAGTGTTGACACTTCCTTTAGGAATTGAGGGATATATTATTTATAGTGATGCATCAAAGAGGGTTTTGGTTGTGTTTTGATGAAATATAGAAGATTAATTGCTTATGCATCAAGATAGTTGAAGCCTCACAAGGTTAACTACCCAATCCATGATCTAGAGTTAGTCATTATAGTGTTTGCATTACAAGCATAAAGACTTTACTTATATAGGTCTTTGGTTCAGATTTTCACATATCATAAGAGTTTTAGATATTTTATGTCATAGAATAAACTAAATATATGACCTAACAAGATGGTTCAATATGATTATAGAATTGCTTGAAAGGATAAATTAAGACCATGAAATATTATTAAAGTTGACTTGTTGTTTTGTATGTTTTATCATGTGGTTTTATTTACACCATGTGTTAAATCAATTTTAGGTACATTGCAATCTCATGCAGAGTAATAGATATTTGGAATCTTTTTTATATAAGTAATGGAAATGTAATTTTAAATTAAAAAGTCTTCTGCAATGTAGTTTTGGTATGTTATTAATGCTCAAATTTAAGATATTTGTAATATTATAGATAAAATGTCTTATTAGGCTCTTACAACAAGATGAATTCACTTTAGCATATTATAATTCAAAATGATTTTTTTATGAATTTATATATTTATCTCATTTGATTATTGTTTGTGAAAATTATTTTATAAGATATGAAGTGATTGAAATTGGGATTAGATGTGTTCTAATCGATGATATGGTGAAATGGTTAAGTATAAAATGATTAAACCCTTTGAAAGAAATGATTGTAAAAATATGTTTTTTGTATTATTGATAACTTGATATGTCTATTTTAAAGGGAAATTATGTTAGAATTTTGGTAGATTAAAAAACAATTCCATCGGCTTCTTACTCAAATTGATATGTTAATCACATTGAAAATATAAGTATTAAATGGGGTTGTTACAATTGGTATTAGAGCTTTGACTTAGGTTCAAGATTTATAATGGAAATTGATTTACGTTAAATTGTTTCATGATGGCAAGGTATGAGAACAAATCCCTCTCTAATACAGAAAAGGTCTTAGGGTATAAATTCTGAAGAGAGGCAAAGAGAAGATTATTTAGCAGATACTGCCTCTCATGTGCCACCAACATCTATTTAGTCGAGGCAAATATAATCATTGACTTTATTCACTTATAGAAAAGGAAGAAAAGAGTGCATGCAGATGAAAAGGCCAAATATAATGAGAATTTTGATGGTAAAGAAGGTAATTGATGAATCAATGTGTTGAATGATTCAATGAAAGTCCATAACAATTAGAGAGAAATTTTTTCAGCTTAAAGCTTAAGAAAGCCCATTACACTGAATGAGTACATGTTAAAAGATCTAAAAAGGATGAACAAATATATTTACTGCTTGTTATCATATTGATGAAGAGAAAACTCCTATTAAAGAAGCCATGAAGGAAAGTCATGATGACTCTCCAAACTTACCTCATGATGTATATACACCACAAAGATATCTTTTAATGATGAAGATTTGTTGTTTGAAAAAAAATTCCATAATCACTTTTTTTTTATCAAGGATTACATCATGAAAAAGATGGTGAATTGTATTTTGGTGGATGATGGTTCAGTTGTTAACATACTACCTCTTAAAACTATGAAAGATCTTAGGATTCCTATAAAGAAACTCTTCCCCAGTTATATGATGATTCAAGGCTTTAATCAAGGATGGGAAAACATCATAAAGAAGATAAGACTTATAATACACATGGAAGATATGAAGTCCAATGCACTTTTTCACTTCTTAAATGCCAAAACTATTTACAACATGTTACTTGGATGACTATGGATACATGAAAATGGTATCATCTCCTCAACACTCTATCAATTCTTAAGTATTGTCAAAATGGACAAATGAGAAAGATATTGGCAAATATTGATCCCTTTACCATAGTTGAAGCCCATTTTGCTAGTGCAACGTTCTGTTTTGAGTTAGCTATAATGAAAGAACTATCTTCACCTAACCACCAAGAATAGGGAAAAGTAGATATTATGAGCTCAAAAAGGCATAATTCATTTACAAATGAAGGAATGACTTGTCCAATAAAGAACAAATGAAAAGAAAAGGTAGCATAAAACTTTATCGATGATAAGGTATTATGTAAAACCATGATATTGTGATATATCTTAGTGTCGACAAGAAAAGAGAGTCAATCTTCTTTCACTATGGATAAAGAGAAGATCATCAAGGGGCTTGAAAACTTGACCTTTCTAGCTATTAATTTTATATTGACCAAGGCTTTAAAACCTTTATTGAAAGGGTTTGTTCATCAAGCTGAGTTGATGGTTATGATTCTTAAATGACTCCCTAATAAGCGAGTGAATAGATTCGATCTTAATGCTTATAAGCTTCTGGCCAAGGCTAGTTGTAGTTATGGAGAGATGTCAATAAATTAGTAAAAGATAATGATATAACTCGAGTAAAAGGTAAACAAGTTTCTACAAAGACTATAAAAACTTAGAGAGAGAATGAAACTTCTGGCAAAACTTCAAGTGCTATCTTGGATACGAATCTTCTACACCACTTCATCTTAAGATTAAAAAAATGGTTTTATGACACATAAGTCTGAAAAAAATGAATGACAAATAACAAAGTCAGCATACACTTCTTAGAGCTTTAGTTTAGATCGTCTTGATATAACTATGACTCATGCTTCAATCTTTAATAGGATTGGAACCCAAAAGAGTGTAAGGACTCTAAAATGGGCATCATTTCTCACAAGACTTAGAACAACCAAGTCAAAATATGATAAGCACGTACATGATCATTAACTAACTTTGGTTGAGGGTTTAAAAAAATCTTCATAGCAAAATATTTTGATGAATAAAAAGACGATACAAATGGGTGGGAAGTGTTGGGGCCATATTGAAAAGAAAAAAACACACGATAGTGATTATAAACCTCTCCGATAAAGAGAAAAAAAAAGGAAATGATGTGTCTCACTTCAAATCATATCAATATTTAAGAGGATGATAATGATGAGTTTCTCATTGAAGAAGATGTTAAGAAGGCTCTACCCACCTTTAAATTAGAAAATAAATCTATAGTGGATGAACTTAAAGAGGTTAACTTAGGCATCGTTAAAAACCCACATCCGACCTTTATCAATGCAAACTTATCACCTAAAAAAAAGGGTTGCATGGAACTTTTAATGAAGTATCGAGATATCTTCTCTTGCTCCTATGATGAAATGTTAGGTTTAAACCTGACAGTTGCAATCCATCAATTATCAATAATAAATGGGGCAAAACTTGTAAAACAAGCACAACGTCGCTTTCATCCTGAACGCATCTCATAAATTGAGGTTGGAGTCAGCAAACTTATCCAAGTGGGTTTCATTCATGAGGTTAAATATCCTACATGGATTTCGAATATCATATCAATTGAAAAAAAATGGCTAAATCCATGTTTGCGTGGATTTTCAAAACCTTAACAATGTTTATCTCAAAGATGACTTTACACTTCCAATCATTGAGATCATAATGAACACTACCATAGGAGGTTAACCTTCATGAATGGTTTATTTGGCTATAATCAAATGGAGAGAAAAATTTTCGAACTCCAAAAGGAATATATTGTTATAAGATCATGTCTTTTGGCTTGAAAAATACGGGTGTCATTTATCAAAGGGCGATACAAAATATTTTTTATGACATGTTTCATCAACACATTGAATGATACGTGGATTACCTTATGGTCAAGTCAAAGGAAAAAAAATCATTTGCAAGATCTTTGTCTCGTGCTCGAATAAGGCAATGACGTCGATTCTAACTAAAAATGAACCCACTAAAATGCATGTTTGGCGTATCCTCTTGCAAATTCCTAGGATTCATAGTTCGACATCAACGGATTGAGAGATCAATCTAAAATTGATGTCATTATAAAGATCCTAGAGCCATAAAATATCCACGAGTTGGAGAGTCTCCAAGGAAAGCTGGCTTATATATAGAGATTCATTTCTAACTTAGTTAATCGGTGTAAACCATTCACTCATTTGATGAAGAAGGATATGACATTTTATTATGATGAAGCTTGTAATAAAGCTTCCATTAAGATTAAGAGTACTTGCTTAATCCACATGTCCTTTAAGCATCAGTACTAGGATGCCCACTTTTCCTCTATATTGTAGCTTAAATGCATTGTTTAAGAGTGTTGTTAGCACAATAACATGATGAAGGCAAGGAGAGTGCTCTCCACTACCTTAGTAAAATGTTAAATAAAGTCGAACTAAATTATTCTCCAATAAAGAAGACATGTCTAGCATTAATGTTATCGATAAAGAAAAGGCATTACCTCCAAGCATATTGAGCACAACTAATCTCTCGAGTTATCCCTCTCAAGTACATCATCTTAAGGCTGGTATTGTCAGAAAGATTAGCAAAATGGGAGTTTTTGCTTCAAGAATTTGAAATTATCTACTGGGAGCAAACAGTAGCTAATTTTCTAGGTGATCATCCTATTCTTGTTGAATGAGAGTTTTCTAAATACCTACCTAATAAAGACGTCTTATTCATTGAAATGTCAAAACCTTTAAAAATGTTCTTTGATGGTGCAATATAACAAAATAAAACGGGAGCTAGGATAATCTTCATCACACCTAAAGGAGAGGTCTTGTCATTCACCTTCTCACTTACTGAATGTTGCTCCAATAACTTGGTTGAATATCATAAATATGCACTAAAACTGATTACATCATTTGATCGTGTCACTTTAGAGCATATACCTTAAAAAAAAAATAAGCAACCCGATATCTTAGCAAATATGGCTTCAACATTAAAATCAAAGTCCATGTGTCAAAGATAGGTGATTTCATTGATAACTAGTGTTGGAGAAGAGAAAGAACAAGTAGACATGGGTTCTGTTTATGAGATTAAAAAAGAAGACTTGCACCAACTGCTTATCAATTATTTATAACATAATAAGCTACTTAAAAACCTACGACATAAGATAGAGGTGAGGCAAAAAGCTTTTCACTTCATATACTCTTAAAATACTTTTTATTAATGCTTTTTTGATGGAGTTTTTTTTATGTTGTTTTGGAGAAAAAATAGCTACAAAAGCTTTAGAATAAACACACTCGGGAATCCATAGAGCACATCAATCAGATCTTAAACTTCACTTCTAAATCACAAGAATGGTATACTACTGGCTTACTATGATGAAAGATTGCATGAACTACGTTAGAAAATGTTAAACTTGTCAATTTCATGTTAATTTGATCCACCAGCCACCTGAGCCTTTAAATTCAACAGTTTCTTCTTAGCTGTTAAATGCTTTGGGACTTGATATGGTAAGGTTAATATCAAAAACCTTGGGAAGGCATCTTTACATTTTGGTCATCACCAATTATTTCTTAAAATGAGTTAAGCTATAACATCAAAAGTGATTAAGAAAGAGATAATTGTAAATTTTATTTGAATAAAGTATATCATAATTAATAATAGAAAAAATTTCTACAATGCAACCATGAATAAGTTGTGTATACAATATGGTTTAAAAAAAAAACTCTTTTATATACAATATTTCTGCTAATGTCTTGATAGAAACTTTTAACAAAATCTTATCCAATATTCTTAATAAAATGATAAATTGCTCGATGGATCAGCATAATAGAGTTTAAAAAGCATAATGAGCTTTTCTTACTTAAATCTCAAGCACCAACTCAAGCTGCTTCAGATTTCTTCGTATATAATATTGAAGTTGTTCTTCACTAGAAAATCAACTTCCATCTCAAAGATTGTAAATCAAGAATGACTCTCCAATAAATAAAAAAAGATTGGACCACATGTAGCGCGTGTAGTTCATCCGCAAACCAGTTGACTCCACTGAATTGAAACGCACATACTCAACACGCGCCTATTTAATAAACCTGCAAGACAGAAAACACCATAAACATCGAATTGCTCTTTCTTTGTTTGTTTCTTTTTTTCTTTTGAAAGGTGGCTTGAGACTTTGTGGCTGCTGGTTGTTGAATTTGGGTTACTGGTGTCGGGTTCCTATGCTGGCCAGGAGAGAAAAACTGCAGCGGTAGTGGCCAGAGGGGCGACGCTGCTGTGGATAGTGGATTGAACCGAGAGGAAGATGGAAATGGGTCTGTACGGTTTGCTGGTGATATGTGGATCCGATGGTTTGGAAGACGAGAGGGTCGGGTTTATTGGTTTTGGTGCTGGGCTATGGTGGGTTGTTGTGGTGGTGTTTATGAAGGAAGGGCTTGGAGATATTGGGTTGTTGACAGTGTCTGAGGGTGAAAGAAAGAATAGGTTCTTTTGAGGGAGAAGGATCACGACACAAGGATTGGAGAGGGTGCTGGTGGTCTGGGTTTGGTTCGGGGAAGAGGAAGGCACGGTGGGTACTGGGAATCAATGGTGCTGAGAGGCAGTAGCGGGTGAATGCGAGTCATGGTGTTCTTGATGGAGAGTCTGTGTTGATGAATCAAAGATTGTGTCCCCTCTTATTTTCTTTGTTCTTGTTTTTTTTTTTTTTTTTTTTTTTTGCTGTGTTGTGGGTTTTTTAAAGAGAGCAAAGGCTAGGATTGTGGGAATCTGAAAAACCCATTCTCTGGCCAAATTTTGGGGATTTGATACCAAAAACCTGTTTTTCTGCTGAATAATTGATTGTAGACAATCAATTAGGCTAGAATTCTGGGATTGAGGAGCTGTAAATAGAAGGTTGGAATCTTGACTTGAATGCTGAGGATTGCAACTGAAAATCTGAAATTAATTCCTTGATTTGAATGGATTCTGGACTAAATTGAATAAATTTGGGAAAAATCAGTGGATTAAATTGGGCTGAATTGAATTAGTTGGAAACATTTGGACTAAATTGAGATTTAATTGGACTGAAATGATTGTAAAGTAACAACTAGGATTGAAATGAATTTATTTAAATAGTTTTAAATGGTCCATGTAATATTTCCCTCTTTTCATTGCAGTCCTTTACTTTTGAATTTTTTCAATTTAATTCAATTAGAGCTTTAAATCTTGAACTCCCTCTCAATCTGTGGTCCTTGAAATATTTCCCACTTTTCATTACAGTCCTTGACTTTTGAATTTTTTCAATTTAATTCAATTAGAGCTTTACATCTTTAATTCCCCCTCAACTTAATCCCTAAATCAAATCATTCCAATTTAATTGAATCCTAATTTGTTAAATTTAGACCTTCTTATTGTAAATACACTATTAATTCTCAAAATCGTGCAATTTTAACCGATCTTACTCTTAATTTTGAATCTCTTCTTTAATTAGGCTTTTTATTGATTTCTAACTTAGTTATTTGTTTTAATATTATTCTTGAACTTCAAATTTCTTTTATTTTTAACCAAATTAAATCAAATAAAGCTATTTTTTAAATTTCCTCCTTAATTATTGCCCAAAAATTTCCAAACTTAATTTTTTTTACCCTTTGATACTCAATTATCGGCCAAATTTCAACACCAGCTATATCTTTTTGTATTTTTTTTTATTTTTTATGATTTTCAAGATTATTTTTTTAACACAAAAATAAATAAATAAATAAAATAAAATAACAAAATTCACTAATATTATTGAAAAGATATATTTTTTATTTTGTTATATTTTTTGAAAAATATATAAAAATAAGAGGTCAAAAATTAGATTACAACAATATAGGTATCTTAGTTAACTTAAAAAATGTGGTCATGTAAGTTAAAAAAAAATTACAGTAATGTTTACTTCAAGAAACAAAAAACTAAAATATGTGTTTAGAAATTGAAAATGAACATTGTTTTTTTTTAATAACTTATTACAATTATAAACTAAAACAAAATCCATTTTTTATTGTCCCTTCTCTCACAAACTATTTAGGATGGTACTATTTAAGAAACACTACTATTTTTATTTTAATAATCAAATTTTATTTTTTTATTATTTTATCCTTGCAAGTTACATGGTATTGCTTTATGAGTTAGGATTTGTTTCGCTTTGTATATTCTCACATATGTGATGTGTCTAGTGTTAAATTAAAAATTAATATTACAAAATATAATTTTATGTTATATTTCAAAACAAGATTGGAAGAGCATGGATTAATATTAACAAAAAAATAAAAATAAAAAAAAACCTTTTTCATTCTCATTGTTCAAAAGGCATAAAAAACTTTTGTTTAGTTTTTAAAATTTCAATTTATGCATTTTTTGATTCTGTTATTTTAAAATTTTATATTTCAATTCTAAACTTTATTTTGTATGATTTTAGCCTCTAGATGTTGAGAGAAGATAGAGAAAGCTATCAAAAAAGGAAGGAGAGAGAAAAAATCTGACCAACCATATTCTAGTGATAAAAAAAATCGATTTTAGAATTAATAAGTTCATTTTAGAGAGAGAAGTTTAATAAAGATAATTTTCCTTTTAAACATGTAGAAAAAGTATATCGAAACTCGTGAATTTCTTTTTAATTCAGTTTATTTTTTTAGTTTAAAAGTGATTAGATTGTGTTTAGAGTTAAAACAAGTTTAATGCGGTTTCTAAGATGTTTATAAAATATATTTAGACGAAAAAAAATTAAAAAGAGACTTTTAAGGTATAAAAAGACTTGAACTTTGAATTTTTTGGTGATTGAAAAAAAAAAAACCAGTGGACAACAATTCATTTACCTCGGCTGACAATTTGTCGTCTATTGTATTTAAATGATAATACTAATTTAGTGAATGACACGTCATATATCTATTTTTTCAAAAAAAAAAAAAACAAAAACAAAAAGCATGAGGTTGGCTTTTTGTTTTTAGACTAGTGCAATATTTTTGCCTAGCATTTTTAAAGAGATTCTTTCGCATCAACTTTCATTTTCTACTTTTAATTAATTGTTTTGTTTTAAGAACAAAACTTCTTCAAATAAAATATACAAATTATATATATACAAAATTATTCCATTATGCCATAACTTTTAAACAATATTATAGCTTATTTTATAAATATTAGCAATTGTTTTGAGAACAATTGTAAATGTATGGAGAACTTCTTAAAACAAATTGCTCAGAAATATGGAGAATAAAATATTTGTTTTATTATTTTTATGCCACAACTTTTAAATAAGATTATAGATTTTTTAATAAATTTTCAAATTAATCATTCT
>Ga0325404_1004281_pt1 | contig 15200 bp, 9 predicted proteins | sample PopdelMetagenome_18_FD_205664 | JGI IMG/M metagenome (GOLD analysis project Ga0325404, IMG submission 205664) | Populus deltoides microbial communities from Bellville, Georgia, United States - Xylem-Control-R1 | ecosystem: Host-associated > Plants > Phyllosphere > Stem > Wood/Secondary xylem... | reverse complement strand
ACATTCTTCTTAATTTTTAATGTAGGTTGCCCATGGAAATTTTAGTGTTTAATTCTTGAGTCTCTTAGTGGGATTAGGCCAAACTGAAGATGGAATCGTCAACAAGGACTAGGTTATTTCTGGCATGAAACTTCATCAACAAAACTACGTCACTTCTGACATAGAAATCATCAATGACTCTGAGTCACTATTGACGCATGAGATCGTCAGTGAAAACTAAGTCACTATTGACTTAGAAATCATCAACAAAAACAGAGTCACAACTGACCTAGAAATCATCAGCAAAAACTGAGTTATGGCTGACGCACAGAATGTATGCAAAAATTAAGTCAGTGCTGACCTATAAATCGTCAATAGAAATTGAGTCACAACTGACCCAGAAATCATCAGCAAAAACTGAGTTACGGCTGGCATATAGAATCGTTAGCGAAAACTAAGTTGTTGCTGACCCATAAATCATCAGCAAAAACTAAATCATTGCTGACACAGAAATCGTCAGCAAAAACAAAACACTGCTGGCATCACTTTTCCCTAGGTTACGCATAAGGTTTATGCTACGCCTTAACCCTTATAACATACTTCAACCTAGTTTGGACATAGACCGAAACCAAATCACATCCAAATTTATGAAATAAAAGTGAAAAATAAAGTTCTTATCCCATGACAATAGCTTGTATCCGTCAACATTATTTGTGGGAACCTATTAACCATCACCACCCTCTAAGGTGGTCGTAACCCTTATTACTTCTCTTTATGACACACTCTAATTTCCTCAATTATTGGCATCAATTCCCATTCCTTACAGCATGATAATATGTGTTCTAGGCATTCTAGTTTAATACATATTACTTAACATGGACAAGAGCCAAAAACATATTCATTCTATAATTTCATCAAGTCCATCACAAGGTGATCAAGCAATACACAATAAAGTCTTAATATGCACATTTTCCAAAGGCTCCCCTAACTATCATTCCATGACCGAACATAGTGTAGTTCACAATCATTTATATTATGTTCTCAATTATTATCCAATTCATCAACATAATTTGATAGTAATTTTGCATTGTTGCACGTGTACGGCGTCGTGACGCTCGTCCACCACTCTCATGGAAAATGTATATGGTGTATCTGTCTATCTGGAAAACATGGAGAGACAAGGAATTCTTGTCTCTTATCAGTAAAAATAGAATGGGAGTCACCACTTAGTGTTCTGGTCACTAGGAATCCTAACTAGTCTCAAAGATCGGGTACGAAGACTAGTTGTGTAAAGGGAAGGTATTAGCACCCCAACTATGCCCTACCTAAGGTAAGTTGCATTGTTTTGTTGTTTGATAAAATCTAAAGTCTTATTGTGGTTTCTAATTGTCGGTCTGTGTACGGTTTAAGAAAAGTCCTCCTCTGTAAGGAGATCTTTATCTTATCGGGTAAAAACCTAACTGTTCTATGTCGTCAAAAGAAAATACCTTTTTAATATCGGGAATACGTTTTACGTATAAATTCATAATCCCTGATACTAAAACAACACAAAATATTTTTTTTTGTTTTTGATATTTTGGCCAATATTCTCTTGACTTTAATAAACTAGTTATTAAAGCCAAAATGCATGCTAAAACATTGTTTTTTTGGTGTATGAAATACACAGTATGATTTTTTTAGCTTTGAGACACTTGGCCGTATGCACAAAAACATTTTTTTCAAATTTTTTTTTAGTTGATGAAAACCGGGTATTTTAATACCAGATTTGTATTTTTACGGTGTAAAAATATAAATCGACATTAACCAAAATGGATAAAATAAAAAAAATACAAGAAAATCACTAATGTTTTTAATTTTTTAATTGGAATAGGCTAGCACCGGCCCAACATAAAAATGGGCCAGCACCGACCCAAAATTATAATTAGCTGGTTATTGTGCACAACACAGTAACAAATAACTCTCAGCATCCGCAAACCACAAAACCATAAGGCCAACAACCGTATGGTACATCAGAGACCAATAAAGCCCCCGGACATACTAGAAAGAACACCATTAGCATCCGCAACCCTTTATTCTTTGATATATGGGATAAAAGCGGTTATGCCTTTAGAAGTAGAGATTCGATCATTAAGGATCTTAAAGGATGCAGAACTAGATGAATTAGAATAGGCAAAACTGAGATTTGAGTAATTAAATTTGATCAATGAAAATAGATTGACAACCATTTTTCATTACCAGTTACACCAAAGCAAAATGGCTAAGGTATACAACAAGAAGGTTAGGCTAAGAGTGTTTAAAAAAGGAGACCTGGTATTAAAAAAGATTTCACTGGTATTAGAAGAATACTAGAGTAAATAGGCACCAAACTATAAAGGACCATATATAGTGAAGAAGATTTTTTCCGGAGGAGCTTTAATTTTAACCAATATGGACAAGGATGACCTGCCTAGACTTGTAAACTCTAATATTGTAAAGAAATATTATGCCGGATGTATTTTTTTATCAATCAATAAAAATTGAAGTTGGCAAAAAATGTTTTTGATGTCTTCCTTTTCTTCAAAAACTTTGCATGATCTCATGTTTTCATAAAGGTTTTTGAGAAAATCAAAGTTTTAATACAAAAGTAGAAGTCAAATTGGTGTTTGTTTTAATAAACGAGTTCTGAGAATTCAAGTGATCTCTTAGAAAGGTGACCAGACACTTAAGAACTTCAAATTAAACACTATTAGACAACTTTGAAGTTGAGTTTTAGCCGAATGAATAATGATAATGAGAAACCATTTTGTATGTTCAAATAAAAAAAAAGCTTATTGATCCTAAACATACGTGTTTGAAATGAGAAAATGTCATTTTTGATAATCTTTTCACAACACTTAAAAGTATCTTTTGGGATCCCTATTGAGCCTAGTAAGTTTTTCTTGAGAATTAGCCCTAACTATGATCACACCCCATATTAGGGGCAATTGCAAGAATTAAAAAGTAATCTAACTATACAAAATGATCCTCAATGACTAAAGGTTCCTCAATAAAGTTAGGGACATGAAGAAATTCAAAGAATTCAAAAGGTTTGAGCATATTATACTAAATAGTAAATATGATGATGGTGCTCAAAACCAAATGAAGAAAACAAATATGAGAAGCCTAAACCTGACACCGAGGGGCACGACAGACCATTTTGCAAATCAATCTTAAGTTCAAGGAATCCATAGACCAAAAACAAATCTGGAAATAAGCACTAGTGATCCTTAGTCTTGAAATTTCTTAAACACCTTTTGATCCAACAAATATCATTTTCCTTCTTAACCAAAAACCAAAGTCTATATTATGTGTTTAATCAAGCTCTTTCTAATCAAAGTTAGGCAATCTGGATTAGTAGGCAACTCTTTCCTATGTGAAATGAGCTTTTCAATAAGCTTTGGTTATGTTTTATTATTCATAGAAGCAAAATGAATGTTTTAAAGACTTGTTCTTTCCTCTAAAACCCTCAAGTCAAAACTAGAACCTTTATAACCAACAAAAACGTGAAACAAAAGTCAATTCACATTTTCACCAAAAAAACAAAACAAAAAATTTCAACTCTCGCGAAAATCTGTCTATAGGAATCGCTTGAATTCTTTTTGGAACAAGTTTGCTTTAAACTATCTTCAAAATAGTTTTTACATTTGGAAATGGCTTTGAAATTCCAAAACTTTTTCCATGAAAGCAATCCCTTTTAAAAAACCAAACTCTCTTTTGCATTGCATCATCCCTAAAGAAAACTCAAAATAAACAAAATTGGATAAAATACTTAAGAGGCATGATCAGGCTGGGGGCAATCCAAGAAACATAATAAGGCTGGCTCCATGATTCCCTTTCTAAGAAAGCAAAGAATGTAAAGCAAAATCGATGATCTTTGAGGCAATGAGGTATGCAGCTATCATTTGAGGTCATCCCTTTCTAAAGGTCAAGATCACAAGTTGTGACTAAGGTAAGTGAAAATGAAAAAGCCATAGAAGCTTGTTATGATGATCGAAACTTTAAAAAGAGAAGTCTATGAAAAAAAAGGACCTAGATTTCTAAAGTATACATGCATATTAATCACAATACATTACACTTTGATCTCTATAGGGAGTCTAAGAAAAGAACCCTTACGGACTTGTAATTTACCAGTAATGTTTTTTCTTTTGAGTGCGCTTTTGAGCCCTCATCACCCAAATAGTGTGTTTTTTTAGCCTTATCCTATTTCTTTTGAGTGTGCCTTTGAGCCCTCATCACCCAGATAGTGTGCTTTTAAGCCCTATCTCTTTTCTTTTGAGTGCGTCTTTAAACCCTCATCTCCTGGATAGTGAAACTTTGAGCCCTATCTTGTTTCTTTTGAGTGTGCCTTTGAGCCCTCATCTCCTAGATAGTGCGCTTTCTAGACTTATCTCTTTTTTTTTTAGTGTACTTTTAAGCCCTCGTCTTCTAGATAGTGCATTTTTTATCCTTATCTTTTTCAAAGCATGCCTTTAATCCCTCATCTCCTAGATAATGCATTTTCAAGCCTTCACTTCTAACATTTTTGGAAGGATTAACCATTCCTCGATCTAGTAAATCCATAATCTCTCATTTCTTTTTCTTCTTTACAAGCTTGCTATCTAAAGTCCTTTATGAGACTTTCTTCCGTAAGCATTGTAAAGAGAGGGCAACTGTAACCCATTTTTAGGTTTGCCCCTAAATTTACCTTTTTCCTTTTTTAAAAAATAAAAGTAACAAAAGAATGGCAACTTGGCAAAAGTAGGTTGAAAAGGGTTTCAAATGTATAGAGGAATCAAGCTAAAATTTTAGATAAATTTAGAAGCTCAATCGTACCCTATTGTACCCAAGATTGAAAGATAATAGAAATTCAAAGTTAAATCAAATGATTATCGGATGAATTTGCATAAACATTAAGTTTGAGAACTTAATTAGGCTTTTGACAGACCAATTTAATGTAATCATGGGCTCAATTAAAGGTTTAATTAAATTTTAGAATTAATTTGGGTCAAATTAAAAGAATTAATTAAGTGCAAGGATTTAATTAGGTTTTTAATGGGTCAAATTAATTTTATTAGGAACTTAAGCTTAATTTGGATTGAATTAAGAAGACTTATATTTTAAATGATGAAATTTAAATTTTCCAAACTCAATCAAGTGAAATCATGGTTGAAATTGTAAGAAAATCAAAGTTTGGGGGGTCAATTAAGGTCCAAATTAAAGAAATTGAAGACCCATGACCTTTTTACAAAAGAACCAAGAAATATTAATTCTTCAAGAATTTCATTATATATTGGGTTATTGACTTAAAAATAACTAATTTTTCTCTGAAATTTCAATACAAAAAATATGTTTTGTTTTCGTGCATATAGCTAAATCCTAAAAAAATTTTATGCATATTTCCTAAAAAAGAAAAAATCACATTTTTATCATGTTTTAAAAATACAAAATGGATATCGTAACCAGTATATGATTATATATTAGAGTTTGACCAAAATACCAAAAATATCATAACAATTAGTTTGTTATTCGGAGTGTTAGGATTTAAATATAGACTTTAATATTTGGGGGTATAAAATTACATTGTAAAGCATACCCTCATGTATTAAAGATATAAAATAGGAAATAAATGTGATGCTAAATCTGGACCATAAAACGGTTACGATTTAACCTAATAAGATAGAGACTTCCTCACAAAAAAATTATTAGAATTGAAACTTCTTTCCAGATCTTGAAGGATGAAATGGTAGTGATAGGAAGATGAGTGTATTTGCTTAAAGACAAAGCATTGAAAAAGGAAGTACTACAAGGTGCCCATGAATCGAGACTCGCGACACACCCTCGTAGCACTAAGATGAACTAGGATTTAAAAAAACTTTTCTGGTGGCCAAATATGATGAGAGAAGTGGTTGAGTATGTGGCCAAGTATGAAGTGTGTCCACAAGTGAAAGTGGAACACTAGAAAGCAGTGGGCCCTTCGCAGCCACTTTTGATACCTGAATGAAAGTGAGAAAATATCACTATGGACTTTGTGTCGGGGTTACCTAGAGGAAAAGGAGGCAATGATGATGTTTGGGTCATTGTAGATCGATTGACTAAGTATATGCTCTTATTATCAATAAATATGACAAATTCAGTCGATAAATTGGGAAAGTTGTATGTGAATAAAGTGATAAGGTTACATGGAGTACCAATGTCAATAGTTTCAGATTGAGACCCTAGGTTTACCTCTCATTTATAGCCAAGAATTCAACATGCCCTAGGAATAAAGTTGAATTTGAGCAAGGACAATCTGAGAGAATAATTCAGATCTTGAAAGATTTATTAAGACCTTGTATATTGGAGTTTGGTGGTAATTGGAAGAATCACCTACCTTCAAAAGAATTCACCTACAACAACAACTACTAGGCTACAATAAGAATGACTCCCTATGAAGCTTTGTATGGTAGAAGATGTTGAACACCAATGAGTTAGGAAGAAGTAGGGGACAAAAAACTGATTGGGCCAAAATTGGTATAGGTTACCTTAGAAAAGATAAAGATAATAACAGATAGAATAAAAGCGGCCCAAGATAGGCAAAAGAGCTATACAAATAACAAGAGCAAACTTCTTGAGTTCAGTATTAGAGATAAAATATTTTTGAAGTTTGCCCCTTTGAAGCATATGCTAAGATTTAGTATGAAAGGAAAACTAACGCTGAGGTACATGAGACCTTTTGAGGTTACCAAGAGGGTTGGACATATAGCATATAAGTTATCTTTGCCTCTATATTTGGCTAAGATTCAAAATATGTTTCATGTCTCTCTGTTAAGACAGGCTAAAATGGATTCATCCTGGTTTCTGCCACAAGTTCCTCTAGAGATTAAGGAAAATGTAACCCTGGAAGTGAAGCTGGTGAAAGTATTAGATCAAAGTGAGAAAAAACTTAAAAGTAATAAGATTCTTTTGATAAAAGTGTTATGGAGAAGCCCTTAAATTAAAAAAGAGACTTAGAAAAGAGAATCAGAAATGAGGAGTAAGTATCCTGAATTATTGGCGAAATGAGGTACGAAGTCCAAATTTCAAGGGTGAAATTTCTTTTAAGGAGGGGAGAAGGTAAAGTCCTGGCTAGAACGGCGTGGGGGTTGTCTATTTTTTTTTAATTCCCTGGTTAATAGAATTAATGCCTTGAATAATGGACAATAGAAGAAACTTACTCCCTGGTTAATAGGATTAATGCCTTGGTTAATAGGCAATTGAAAAGACTCATTCTTTAGTTAATTGGATTAGTGCCCTTATTAATGGAAAATTGAAGAACCCAATTGATTTATTAATAGAACATGTGCCTGGTTTGGGCTAGAAATGATGTTGATATGTCTTCAAAATTGTGCTAATAGCATTGATCTGTAAAGATAAGAATATATTAAAAAATTAATTGTTTGATAAATGATTTTGTTAATATATATGTACAAAATAATATTAAATTATCATTTGAGTATAAAACTGATTACATTCAATATTAAATAAATTTTTAAGTACCTCGCAACACTGTGTTGAGCAGTAGATTCATGAATTTGTATCTTTTGCTTAATCAAATGATTAATTGGAAGATTGAATACTTCGCTTTGCAATATCATTTTGTATCCAGAAATGTATTTACATATCTAAGTTAATGATCGATGATATATCTAAAATAATTGTTGTTAAAGCATGTTTATTATTTTGTTGCACTCCTCTTTAGACATACCTTTATTTTTTTTAAATGAATATATGTGTCTTGACTTATGTTGTAACTAATATACTTGTCACATTATTTGTAATATTTATGGAATAATATAATACTTATTTTATTTTATTGGAGTGAATAATGAAGAAAATGGAAAGTTGTTCTTATGGTTAGTTTAAGGAAGTCCCAGATGGTGGGATAAACATTGGAATTATTGTTTAATGGTTGTGAAAATTTTGGAGTTGATACCTTCAAAAAAATATAAGAAAATCTACTAGATTTTTAATTGAATATAAAAAACAAATCTTGTACTTTCACTAATAATACAGGAGGTATACATGAAATGCTGTATAAATAAAATTAGAGAAGTTGCATCTTTTCAATTTTATCCCTCTTATAATTTTTTTTATTTTTCACATTTGATTATCAATTTTTTATTGCTATTTATTTATTTAGAATCATTTTTTTTATTGATTTTATTTTACGATTTCACCCTCCCTTGTTTTTTTTTTCCTATCAAATTTAATCCCTATTTTTTTAACTGCTAATTTTTTTTGCTTTGACAAGTTTTTATTTGAAATCATTTTTTATATTGATGTTATTTATGATTTCACCATCTTTTATTTTTCCTGTCAAATTTAGTCCTTATTCTTAAAATTGTTGATTTTGTTTTGCTTTGACAAGTTCTAAAAATTGATATTATTAAATTGGTTCATAATAAAATTCTTGATTGGACCCAAATCTAGAGTTTCATGGATTGTGAATTTTTAAAATTTAACTAGGTTTAGGATGTTTACCTGAGTTTGCCTTTTTGCCCCTTTGTCTAAGATAATTTTGTTTCCTATTGCATCCTTCAATGTTTATTCAATTGAAAACTGAGTTCATTTTTCTCTAACTTGGTTTTTGTGTAATTTTTTATTGGTCTTGAAAATGACCCCGTTATCTTTTTTTTTTTGTTTATCGTTCTTTGAGGGGTCTTTTTTTGTTGACTCTTTAAATTTGTATTTTTTCCCCGATCCTTTCCTTAAATATTTGAAATGATTTTTGAAACAATTTATAAGGTTAGAATTCTTTTTCTATTTCACCCCCCTTTATTTTATTTTTCTTTTCAATTTAGTTCTCATTGCTATTTATTTTAATTGAGAGAAAAACTTTGAAATTATTTTTATTTATTCGTGTTTTTCTAGTATTTTTCACTGATTTTAAAAATAACAAGGATTTTCTTGGGTTTTTTTATTGTTGCTTTTTGTTAGATTTAATTTGGCTAAACAATATTAAATTGGTTAGAAATTGAGTTTCTTGATTTTGCTTGGATCTAAAATTTAATGGGTTGCGAGTTTGAGACATTTGTCCAGGTTCACAAGGTTCACCTAATTTTTTTTGGGTTTTTTCCTATTTTTAAAGTTGATGTTTTTTTTTAAGTTTTATTATTTAACATTTATATTATTAGTGATTAGACATTTTTTTGTTCATCTGTCTTCTATATAATTTTTTTAACCGTGAATTTTATGTTGTTTCTATTTTTTAAGGTTTGTTCATATATTAGCCTTTTTTTTTTCTCGATCTTGTTTATGCTCCAAGTTATATTTGGAAAAAAAATATATATTTAAAAACACGCTTGTATCATAAAATTTTATATATATATATATATATTCAATTTTAAAAAATTAGTTTAATTTCATCATTCAACAATTATATATTGAAAATTGTTCTTCGTGCTTTTTTCTCTTTCCTTTCAAGTGGTCCTTTTTTTCTAGCTTTTCTTTTTATTAGGTTATCCAATTTTATGTCCATTATTACAAACTTTTTAAGTTAACCCAGTTTAACTAGGTTTTTCCCTTGCTTTTTAAATTTTTTTTTCAATTTTGCCCTTGAACATTGGTTTTTCCAAACTCCGAATGGGCTCATGTCGGTATTGTTTACCTCTTTTTTGCTATCAATTTGTTTGTCATTTTATTTGTTTTTGTTATAATTTTTTTATTCATGTTATTTAAATTACCAATTTATTCGGTGGCTTTGGTCTTAGATTTTTTTTCTTATTATTTTTTGTGCTGAAAAAAAATTTGACCATCCCGTATTGAAGTGCAACCGACCGATCTAGTTAACTACAACTATTTTTTATATTTAAATATGAGAGAAATAAAGCATGGAGATCAAAATGTAAATGTTAAAAATTACAAGGATCTATTTATATATGAACACTAAATAAATAGGACATTGTCAATGTGTAAATAATGGAATTGTTAATTTGTGAACAGTAATCACCGTAATTACAATGATTTCATATAATCTTTTAGCATTAATAATAACAATAATAATGATAACAACGAGTTAGTATTGTAATATCCATATCGAACCCAATTTGAAAATTTTCACTTTAACCCAATTAGATATAAGCCAAACTCGACCCCATCAAGTTTTAGGTATCCATTTGGTATTCATTGAGTTTCCAATGGATATCCGTACCTAAATCTAAATCCAAAACCAAAACTATAATGTTTTGTGCACTTGATAAATCTTACATAAAAGTAGTTGGATTCATCTTTTCCTCAAATTATCCAAACATAGCAATTCGAGAATCATTGGCATTTGCACTCATCAAATGTATACAACATATAGATTAACACTAATAGCCAATATACATTAGGACAAGATGCATTCCAAATACAAGATAAGAGAAGCATTATATCTATTTTCAAATACACTAATAGCCAATATACACTAATAACCTTAAATATTTTGAGATTTTTTCATAATATCATGCATTATATCTATTTTCTTATACTAGAAAATTGAACATTAAATAAAGAGTCCACAGTGCACTCGTCCACTTGATCTACTACTGACACGGCCTCCATGAGAAAAAATACATATGAGTAGTAAAATATTATATTGAACATTAAAAATTGAGATTTCATTTTCTTTATGGCAAGAATTATTCTAATAATAAAAACATATCTCCTTCTTTACAATCAATATCATTAAATATGGTGGCATAATTATCTCAATCTAGTGTCGCTTCATTTAAAATCAATCCATAAAAAAAGTTAGAAATGCACTTTAATAAATTATTAAAATGCATATTACCATAATAAAACATAAACAAAAGTTAGGAATATGATTCAATAGCTTTGAATGACTTTAAAATATTAATTTACCATTACCATTTACCAATTCAACTAGTTGATAAACCAACAAATAAAAACAAAACAAGCTAGTTTTGTGGTTTGCTATGTCATAAGCATCATCAGTCCATTCTTATTATTATTTTTTGATAAAGTGCTACTAACGTACACAAAAGATCCATCAATAAATAAAAACAAAATAAGCTAGTTTTATGGTTTGTTATGTCAGAAGCATGATCAATCAATTCCTCTTCTTTTTGATAAAGTGCTACTAACATATACAAAAGACCCACCTTTTCTATTCTTTTATTCCCGCAAGTCTTTCATTTAATGATTTGATATTGTCCTAAATTGATTCCTTTTCCAAAAGAATTTGATTGCTGAAACAATTTTCCACTAATCAATTTGGAAAAAGTGGCAACAAACATACAAAAGATAAAATATAAATTATATTAGCATAAAAAAAATTGTGTAAAAAAACACAAAATAAATAAGTACGGTAGTGCAATGTAAATCTAGATTGAAAGATGAAAGAGGTGGTTGGAGTTATTAATATTGCTTACTTATCATCAATGAGTCTACTCTTAGTTAGATATTAGAGAAGAGAGCAAGAGGGAGAGTGTAAAAAAAGGGAAGTGTGATTTGTGTGATGAGGGAGACCCTCTGCTCTTAACTTGATTGGAGAGGTAAATGGGATTGAGAAACCCTAGTTTCTCTTTAAATATATAAGTGGGTACAAATATAATTTTTTAAAACTTTAAGGTTATGTTTATAGTTGGGGTCTGGTTTGAGCAGGGTTTCGGGTTGGGCAGTGCAATATTCATACCCTCCTCAAACCTGACTTTTCAACTTCGGGTATTACCCAAACATGAATGGGAAAAAAAAAACTCATATCCATTCAGGTAAATTCTGGCCGGTATCCATCAAGTTCAAGTGGAATTGTCATCCCTATTAGTACTACAATAAATTTGTAAATCAGTCCCTCTAATTTCTCAAAATAAATTAAATAGTCCTTTTAATTTAAATAATAATAATCAATAACTTGATTGGTGTTATCAATGTTTAATTTAATATTTTTTTAGTTAATCTTTTCATATAGTCTTTTTTTTTCTATTTCTTAAAAAATAAAATAAATTGAAAAATAACATTAAATGGGTGAAAAGAGATCAATTTATAAATAGATTAAAAAATATAGGGACTAATTAATTATTTTAAAAACTAGAGGGTGAAAAGGGATCAATTTATAAATAGATCAAATTATAATTTACCCTTTTTTATCAATATAATCTTATCCACAACAATTACACTCGACTTGGGGTTGACCCGACCATAAACTCAGGTTGTAGGTCAAGTTGTTAACCTAGATCAATTCAACTTTTGACCCCTTTTTTTTGTAAAAAAAAAGCTCGAAACGAATTCAATTTGATCAATAAAAAGTTTGTGTTTTTCACTGCTCAACTTAGATCAGACTCTAAATTAACAGGTTATTAAATTGACGCACTAAGTAATGTCTCATAATTATTGTGATCTTATCCTACAAAATCTTAGATTGGTTTGCTATCATTTTCCATTTCTATTTTTGTTTTAAATTTCTTAAAAACATAAAACAAACTTCCTTGTTTTATATTTTTTAAAAGAAAAACAATTCCTATAAAAAAATTTAAAACCATTTTGTTTGGATTTGAGAAATTTCTTACAACTAAGGGTGTTCAAAAAAATCAAAAAACCGATTAAACCGAGAAAACCGGAAAAAAAATAATCAAAAAAACCGAACCGTGAAAAAAAACCAATTAAACCGATTAAAATTTTGAAAAAAACCGACCGGTTCGGTTTTGTTTTTTAAGCCTGGAACCGGAAAAACTGAACCAAACCGAAAAACCGGAAAAAAAAAACCGAGTCAAACCGAAAAACCGAGCCAAACCGGAAAAAAACCGAGACAAAACCAAGCCAAACTGGAAAATCCGAGCCAAACCGGTTTGAACCGGTTTTTGCTCTAAAAAACCGAACCGAATCAAAACCGATTGGTTTGAACCGGTTTCGGTTTTTTTTTTAAAATTCAGTTTGGTTACTTTTTTTTATAAAAACCCAACCGAACCGAAAATGAACACCCTTACTTACAACTAGTTGTTGACTTCTTATACTTATTGTTTCGGTCTAATCACTTGATTGAAGGATATTGATGACTTTTTTTAGTCCTTTGAATTTTTATATTAAGTCAATCAACCTTTTTTTCTCAATTCATCTTTTAATATTACGTTCAATTGAGATTGAGATGAATAGTTTATTTCAATTTGCTTTTTATGGGACTATTATGATGTCAAAAAAAAACATTTTGATATTGAGTTGATGCTTGATTTTACAAAAAAAAAAAAATAGTTGTAATGTTTGCAAAATTAGTTTTTTCCACCCACTTAAAACATGCCTTTCTACCTAGATAATTATGCCAAATTATCTTTAGTCCTTTTAGCTTGACAAGTTAATATTTTGGTTCCAAACTCTATTTTTATTACATTTCAGTCCCCAAATTTAAGAGAAGAGAGAAAGTCACTGAATAATAGGATAAGAGAGAAAAAATTACTGGTTAGCTAGATTTTATTGATAAAAAAAATGATCTTGGTGTTAACGAGTTCCTTTCAATGAGATGAGTTTCATTAAGAATTTTTTGGCCTTCATCTTTTCTAAAAAAAATAGACTATGCTTAAGTCTTTTGAATTTAGGTTGAATTTTTATCCATTGACCAATTTTTGGCTAACTTTAGCCTAAAAATAGATTTATTGAGATCTTTAGGGTATTTTTTAGGTGTTTTATAGTAAAAAATAGTTGAAATGAGTTTTCAAGAAATTTGAGATCCAACTTTCTAGCCATCTAAGGTGGTTGGTGTTAAAGCTAGAGTAGACAATTAATCAGCTAATATTTTAGTAGGCTCACTCATCTACCTATATTTTTTTGAACCAAAAACAGGCCCATTATACCTAGGCATTTGGGCTTTTTCAAAGCCTTTATTTTTTTTTAAAATTTTGCTTCAATTTATTTAAAATAAAATAGGTAAAATTAAGTTTGAATTTTTTTCTAGTGAAATTATGATTGTTATTATGATATTATTAGGCACTCTTTTTGTAATGCCTTAATGAATTTTTTTCTTTAAAGCTTAATCAAAATTAATTATAAATATATCAATATTATTATATTTGAGATACTATTCATTATATATCAATCAATTTGATATTTATTTTTAATGAGATTTTTTCTTTTTTACGATGTTAGCAACATCTCGTTAATTATTATATGTGAACCTACTATGTATCTTTTATTTTTTGGTCAATGAACTATGCTTCTTATAAAAAATAAAAAATAAAAGAGGAAATATTAAATGAATCATAAAAGGAAATTTTAAAAAGAAAAATACATTTTTTTCTCCATGATTTTATTCGTTATCTTTATTGTGAGTTTTTGTTATGATCATATAATTAGCTAAAATAGATTCCAAAAAGTTTCTCATTACAATGCACAAGTTTAATATCTTTATTTTCTTTAACAATACACTCACATAAAAAATATCAAAATATTTTTTTTCTATTTTTATTGAAACTTGTATATATGATTTTAATAAGTTGTTGTTAGATAAATTATTATTATGGTGAAGTCAAATGTAAAAGAAAAAATAAAGAAAAAGCAAATGAAAAAGATCACAAGGTTTTAATTAAATGAAACTTTTTTTCTTATCCTTCTTTCAAATTACCTAGATTGGTTTTTTGTTGATTCTTGCTTACAACTTTTATTAGATTAGAAACCCATGAAAATAAATTTATTGTAATAAAGTTAATAGTAAAAGAAGGAATTATATAGATTTTTTTTATTAATAGTTGAAATAATTACTTTTCTTACAATAAATAATTTTATTGTTGTATAATTAAGTGATTATTTTTAAGAGCTCCCTTTAATATCCTGGAAAATTGAATAGGAAAGGCAACATTAACCTTTGATAAATAATTATAATTAACTATGGTTGAGGGACAGTTAGAACGTTTCACACAATTTGATATATATATATATATATATATATATATATATATATATATATATATATATATAGAAAAACAGTAATAATAAATAAATTAATATGATTAATTAGGTTTTTTATTGTGCTTTTTTTTATTAATTAATAAAATAAATATGAATATAAATTTGATTGACAATGCTTTGAACGTGGCTTTTGAAAGCTAAACACTGACACTTATAAACATGTTTATTTAGAACTTAATGCCTATTCATAAGGAAAAATACAATTCATTGTTACTATGGTTAGAGCAACTGTAGTACTTTGATTTTGAATATGTGTGTACAATCCACGTTTATATTCAAAATAATTGGTTTGAATTACTCAAGTTTGTATATGA
>Ga0325404_1004278_pt1 | contig 15205 bp, 9 predicted proteins | sample PopdelMetagenome_18_FD_205664 | JGI IMG/M metagenome (GOLD analysis project Ga0325404, IMG submission 205664) | Populus deltoides microbial communities from Bellville, Georgia, United States - Xylem-Control-R1 | ecosystem: Host-associated > Plants > Phyllosphere > Stem > Wood/Secondary xylem... | reverse complement strand
CCTCCTGACATTTTTTTCCCTCTTTTAATCAACAATAATATCTTTCTCTCTATCTATTGGTTAGGTGATTTTATATGTTGTTGCGTGTCTTTATCTCTGGTTTTTAGGACACTGGCTTCCGCTTCTCATTATATAAGAAGACGAGGGGCTATCCAAAAAGAAAAAAGAATCTGCACTCTACGTGGCTAGCAAGACTAACCCCTAATCCTAGCCTAATGAATTTGGGCCCCATCTACAGTCAATGTTTTTTCTGTATGGGCTTGTGGGCTGCATTTGCCTTCAAAAACCAAAATACATTTCTTCCTTGTTCGGAAAAATATAGCTATTAAATCTGGTTTGGAAATTGATTCAGTCAAGAAGCCGGATTCTAAATTTTATAGGTCAACCTGAATTAACCTAGAAAAATTAAAAAAATATTTAAATTTTTAATATTTTATATAAAAAAATTAAAAAAAATCCATGTAAATATAAGCTATACATATTATAAATAATGAAGTTTAAAAGAATATTTAAAAAAAAATTATCCCACATTAAAAAGATAGTATGTTAAACTTTTAAGTTGAAATATTTAAACTAAAATTTTTTTTATCTCACATTGAATAAATAACTTTTTTCTTGGGAACATAAAGTATATCTACTAATGGATTTCAAATCTCACATTGAAAAAACATAATTTTTTTCTTGGGAACATAGAGTATATATACGAAAGGGCTTCAAATCCCACAATGAAAAGATATTATGTTATCCCTTTAAGTTGAAGTAGTTAAACCAAAAACTTTTGTATCCCACATTGAAAAAACATAATTTTTTTCTTGGGAATATAGAGTATATATATACGAAAGGGCTTCAAATCTCACATTGAAAAGATATTATGTTATCATTTATCCCACATTGAAAAAACATAACTTTTTTCTTGGGAACATAGAGTATATATACTAATAGGTTTCAAATCTCACATTCAAAAAACATAACTTTCTTCATGGGAACATATAATATATATACGAAAAAGCTTCAAATCCCACATTGAAAACATACTATGTTATCCCTTTAAGTTGAAGTATTTAAACCAAAAATTTTTTTTATCCCACATTGAATAAACATAACTTTTTTCTTGGGAACATAGATTATATATACTAATGGGTTTCGAATCCCACAGTTGAAAAAAAAAATCGGGTCTCGTCCGGATTCACCCGGGTCATGGGTTGACCTGCCGAGTCGACCGGGTTTTGCCAGGCTGTTGCCCCGGTCAGTCTTTTATTAAACCCGGACCGGTCCAGCCACCTGGTCGACCGGGTCCTGGGTCGACCCGCCGGGTTGGGCCAGGTTTTATAACTAGGCGGAAAAGAGAGAAATATGGGAATTTTTTTAATAGTAACATAATTAAAACAAATTTGCTAAAGACCCCGACTGAAAAAATATTTTAAAAATAATACATTTTGAACCAATAAATAATTACCAATCGTGTTTTTACACAAACACATGATCACCAATCACAATCACAATCACAATTACATGACAAAAGTGATGTTCATAATTGCATGTTAAAAACCTATTTTTTTTCTTTTTTTTCCTTCCATAGTCACCACCCCTCACCTAAAAAAACCCAAAAACTCAATCATTCTTCTCCTAGATCATCCAAAATAGCCATCAATCATCTACCAAAACACCAAAGTTTTCTTCCCCTCTTCTTTATACATCATTCTAGTGTTTTTTTTAACAAAAAAATCGACCCAATCTCCTCTTTTAATCTCTCAAGCATGACCACCGCTCGAACCAACACCTAATCATCAATAAATAAAGGTAAAAACACTACATTTCTCTTAATTTTATGGGTATTATTGCTAAATTGTTAGACTTTTTAGTTTTAATTTATTATTGTTTAGGGTTGTGTTTGATAAGTGAGTATTTTATTTAATTGAGATAATTTAGGGTTTAAGTGAAGCAATGTAGGATGTTTTTGTACAATTGATATTATTTATGTATTTAATTACATTAGAACAATTAAGGTTTACAAATTAGAGAGATTTCTGGAATCAATTGATGTTATATGTGATGACAATATGATATGATACACAAGTATAATAGAGCATATTTACTCTATATGTTTGGCAGCATACTATTCATGGATCTTGGTAGGATATATGTGCCATTGTTCTATCCTCCTTTATTGAAGAACTTTAAGGCCATTCTCTAGTATAGCTGGGGGTCAAGCATTCTTGCATATTTGTACAAGTACCTGCATGTTGCAGGCATAAAAAAGGTAAAACAAGTTGGGAGATGTTTGTTTTTTGTACAGATTCTATAATGTATATTGTATTTCTTTGTTATCACAATGAGTATCTTGGTTTTAAGTTGGTTACTAATTGGATTGCATTTTATTTTATTTTATTTTTCCTATGGTTATGGTCATGAGATCATTTGCACTTAGAATGTCCCTAAATTAACCCAAAAACTAATATGTTTGTGATAATTGGGAAAGTAAATTTACAACTCTCATTAGAAAATAGGTAATATGTTATTTATAATCATATCATTAAATTAAAAATAATATATTTAAGTAGCTTATAAGTTTTAAATTTTAGGTGTTATGGGATAAGGAGTTAAGAAAATAATTTAATATATGTTTTGTCATTTTATCATAACGAGTTGGATGGACAATAATATTATTAGGTATGTCCATTATTAGTTTGTTATTAGTAACTATCAATTTAATTAGTTTTTACATAAATATATGTATAATAATTGCATTATTGATGGTGGTATAGGTTGTGTTGAATTCATACTCGGAGGATAACATTAAAGTTGCTTATCTTATATGCACACTAGACATGGACTTATAGACAACAGTAGTCTCACTTGTATTTTTTTTATATTATGGAGTTGCATTGCTCAAATAGTATGATGTGATAATTTATCTTGTGACAACACATCTTAATTGATATACTAGTTACACATTGTATGCCATCACTCAATATGGCAGATATAATTATATAATTAGATGATTTGTCATCTCTATTATATAGCATAATAGAATGCTCAAAGAGATGAGATCTTTGCGGAAGTGTAGCCTATTATTTCAAAGAATGAATACATGAAGTGGTATTGTCGCATATCAAGGCATATTATCACACCGAACCTAGCACAAGTTCCTTCATGCGATAATATAGAGTATGAGCCATATGCACAACAAATTCCAAATTTTCTAAGGCCATGTTTGTTTCCAGGAAAATACTTTCCTGGAAACCATTTTCCTCACTTTCCCATGTTTGGTAAATACATGGAAAGTTAGCCAAAGGAAATTAAATTCTGGTCAAAGGAAAAGCTAAACTTTAATAGCTGGAAAGTGTTTTCCTCTTTTTATTCTTGGAAAACACTTTCCTTTTTTACTTACAGACAATGAAACAAATCTCTCTCTTTTTTTCTCTCTTATTAATTTTACAACTGATCTCTTCAAAAAATCACTTTACGTTGCTGTAAATCTCCCTTTCTCAAATCTCTTTATTGGAACAAAAGATTATCTTATTTCAGGTAATTATTTTCCTCAAATATTTCTTTATTATCTGTCTTTTTTTTCCTGCATAAATCTTGTGAGCTTGTTAATTTTTGGGAAAAAATCAGAACAATTCCATGCTCTGTTTTGTATAGGATCTGAGATCTTGCTTGTTAATGTGCATGTTGATTCAATATTTAGCTTTTCTCTATTTTGGTTTCTCAGTCACTTCATCCCATCGCCACATTTCTTTACAAAACTCCACCACACTTTTTCAATCTTTCTGTCAATAGAATTCAAAACTCAATAACTTAGGACATCATTCTTTCTGGGTATTGCTCTGAGAAGAGAGTGTGGCTTCTATCTCTGTTCCATGCCCCAAGACTGTCTTGGTTGCTGTTGGTGCGGGATCTAACACTCAAAATCCACTACCAAAGCATAGGATCTCTTTTCCTCAACCACCCAATTCCAATCAGAACCCATCTCTCTCTTTCGGATCCACAGTCTCTGCTATTGAGGTCAGTTTATCTGTGTTTTTTTAACTTAGGCTGCTCTAGTGAATCCATGTTTGACTTGAAACTGAGGTCTGTGGAACTGAGATGAACCAATTTTCTGTAATAATTATAGAAGCTGCGAGACTCTTGGGTCTTCATAAAAAGTGCAGCACTGTGTCACTCTGCAAGTTGCCCAGATTTGGCCTGTTTTATTACCAAAACTGAGACTGGTGATGTAATGACTAGGGGTCGTTGAGCCTGTGAGTTAGTAGGAGCTTCTTAAATCAAAAACCCTGCCTGCTTGAAGATTCATTGATTAGATTGAACCTAGCGGAAAAAAGTCATTTTGCAAAGTCCTTGCTCCGATCCGGGAACAAAACTTTCTTTTTTTTATAGCTTCATCGCCTTGACTTGATTCGGGTAAGTCTAAGTCAAAGTAAGGACTTTGCTTTTCTAGGGAAGAACTATGAATACCTTTCGACTATGATTGGATGCCTTGATCCAATCTATCTCATTTGTGAGTCACTCGAACGGACTATGCTATATAATATTTATAGAAAGAAGTCAGTCTTTGTTCAATCTCTCCTTCATTCTTAGTTTAGAGTGCACCGCACCGTAGGGAGGTCACGGGTCCGTCTCTAAAATGAGTAATTCTTTCTTTTGGCGGTATCGCATTTAAGAGAATGGATGAGGAGTTATCTTTCCTATATTAATGCTTGTGGTTTTGTGATGCTTTAGCAGGTGTTTCTTATTTCCGTGTCTTTTGAAGGGATTTCTCTCCATTGTACTCCACATGGTGGATTTTAATCTAAAAAATTAAAACAGATGAATCAGGAACTGTGGTTGTGCATTATTGTCATGCTCTCTGACTTCATGTGCTTATATCTTAGTAAGAGTTCATATGTACGGATGCATGTTTTGATGATTATTAGATTTTGATTCAAACTTGTTATCTGGTAATCATTTCTGCTTTTATTTTCAATGACATCTGAACTACATAATTGAACTGAATATGACATGTAGAATTACAAGTATTTCTAGCTATCCTAATATATTGATTGTGTCAGTTTGATCTTAATTTCTTATATTGGTTGTGTAAGTATTTGATATGCTTTTTGAATGTTTATTTCTCCATACATTTTAGGTTTCATTATCAGAAAACTTCACTTTCTTATCATGGATAGTAACATTATTCATGCAACATATATGGGAGCAGCTGTAACTGTCATAGCTGTAGGAGTAGCTATTATTGAATGAGAAAGAAATAGAATTTATATACCAAGAGAACCACGTATAGATGCAATTGCTCAACGAGAATTCTATATTGATAGCATTTTGAATCAAGGTGATAGACATTGCGTCGAACAAATTTGTATGAAACCAGTTGTGTTATATAATTTGTGTGATGTTCTCACAAGTCGTAACATATTACAATCAACTCAAAATGTGTCTATGAGGGAGCAAGTAACTGTGTTCTTACAAATTATAGGTTGAAACCAAAGATTTTGTTTTATTAGTGGTATATACTATAGGTATGTTGAAACTATCCATCGTTACTTTAGAATTGTATTAAAAGTTGTTCTTAAGTTATACAAACACCTTATCAAAGACCTAGGGGATACAATTCCTGCGGAGATAATGAATAATCGCAGATTCTATCCTTATTTTAAGGTATGAGAACAATATCAATATTTTTATACATTAATTAATTACATCTAGAAGAAAAGGTTATAAATTATTTTTTCATGTTTATATAGGATTGTGTAGGAGCAATTGATGGTACCCATGTTCCTGCAAATGTTCCTATTGAAATTCAAGGAAAGTTTCGAGGTCAAAAAGAGGGAACAACACAAAATGTTTTAGCATCTATAACTTTTGATTCGAATTTTATATATGTTTTAGATGGATGGGAAGGAAGTGCACACGATTCCTAGGTTTTAGGTGATGCACTATCAAGACCTAGTGGACTAAAAATTCCAGAAGGTATAAATTAAATATTTACAATATGCAATAAACATGTAAATTGTCTAATTAGATAAAGATAATAATAGATTTTATTTTTTATTTGTAGGGAAATATTATATTGGTGATGCTGGTTATGGTATTCGAAAAGGAATCATTACTCCTTTTCGTGAAGTTCGATACCACTTGAATGAGTTTACAGAACATTCACCAGAAAATAAAAAGGAGTTATTTAATTTTCGACACTCTTCATTATGAACCGCTATTGAGTAAGGGTTTGGTATTTTGAAGAGTCATTTTAGATCAATTGATGGAAAACCTTTTTGGTCTTATGAAACACAAGTGAATGTTGTGCTTGCATGCTATATTATTCATAATCACATATTGAGAGTTGACCCTTATGACTTTCTTATGAAAGAAATATGTTCGGAAAGTGAACCAATTAGAAGAACAATCAGCTTAAGCCAACAGGAGGAGAGGGAAGAGAATAGGAAGTGGACAACAAAAAGAGAAATGATTGCATCAATCATGTGGAATGATTATAACACTCAAAGAAACTAGTAATCGAGTGTTAATTATATGTGTTTGTTTTTATTATGTCTTTCTTGAGTTTGTATTGTCTTTGTTATATATTTGGATTGTTTGTTAATTTTATTATAATTTATTACATATTTCATGTGTTCTTTTTTAAATAGTAGTTGTATTTTATTTTTTTGTATAAAATTAGTTCAATCTAAATATTGTATAATTTTATTTTGTATAAATTTGTGATTTTTTTTTGTAGAAATGAGTATCGCGAAGAATAAAAAATGCAAAGGTAAGCACTTCACATGGTTTAAGCCTATGTCTCACATGCTACTTAAGATATTAGTCGAGGAGGCACTTAAAGGAAACAAACCTTCTTCCACCTTTAAAGCAGAATCTTTTGTAAAGGTAACTATAGAAATTAGTCAAAGTTCAATGTGCAATGCGAGCCTAAGCATGTGGACAATCATCTCAAAACTGTGAAAAAAGAATGGGGAATAATAACCCAACTTAAAAATAAAAGTGGTTTTGGTTGGGATGATTGTTTAAAGATGATTACGGTTTCGAAAGATGTATACGATGAAGAAGTAAAGGTATGATAAATAGTATATTCTACTCTTTATAAACAGGCACATCTCAATCATGACAAGTATCTCAACAAAAAACTTGATATGTATGAAGCAATGACAATTATTGTTGGAAAAGACATGGCAACAGGAAATTATGTCAAATCATATGCTGATATCAACCTGGAAGAGAACATTGAAGTGCAATCTATTTCAATTGAAAATGAAGGAGAATATAAATAAACTACAAAAGGTAAAGAGACATCTTTTTCTAGTACACAAAAGAGGCAACATAAGAAGAGAAATCGAATATATAAAGATTATAGCGTTGAAAAGTTGTCTAAAAAGATTGGAGATGTAGCGTTTGCAATTCAAAGCCTAAGCAAAAATCAACTTGATGTTAATGAGCTATATACAGAAGTGATGAAAGTTGAAGGCTTTGAGGAGATCGCTCTTGGTAATACTTTTGATCATTTGGTCCAAAATGAAATGTTGGCAAAAGCATTTATGGTAAAAAATGCTAATTTGAGGAAAATTTGGGTTCAGAATTTTATGAACCAACACTGCTACAGGCCTAATTGCTAAGATGATTTCACTATGATAAGAAAGTTTATGTATGTTATTTGACAAGTATGTTTACTTGTTTAATTCGGTCTAGCATGTTTATGTTTGTTAATTTGAACTAATATTTATGAGTGTTACATCAAAAACTTAATATTTATGCATGACTATGTTTGATGTAAGATATTTATATTTATTTCTTAATGCTTATTTGATATATATTAAATAGATATTAAAGGGATAATTGCCTATATCTGCAAAAAAAAATTATCCAAAAAACCCATCAAAATATTTTGTATTTATTTATCTTTTAAAAAAATCTTCATACCAAAAAAACCCAAATATCTAACTCTTACTTAATACCATAAACTAATTTGGCTTTTTTCATATGAAAAAAAAACATATTTTAAGCTTTTAAAATTGAAAAAAAATATTAATTGGTTTTATTTATGAAAAATTTCACAAGGTTATATCTCTATAATATTATATGACATATATAGTTATATTTATAAAATAAGTTATATGTAAATATAGGATATAATAAAAAAAATTCATCATTACACTTTTTAGATTCTATTCTTTTATTGTAAGTGATTAAATATTTATATTAAATATTTTTCATATATTAGATAAATTTTAAAAAAAATTAATTCATTAATAAATTACTTTCCAGTTTATTTTCCATAACATAACCAAACACTGGAAAATGTTTTCCAGTTCATTTTCCATAACACTACCAAACATCGGAAAATAATTCACTTTTTAGGAATTCACTTTCCAAATGAAAACCACTTTCCAGCAAACAAACGGGGCCCAAGTAATATTAACTTTTTAAGTTAATATGTGGTGCTAATTATGTTTTATTTATGGATTAATAATTGTATTTTTTGAAAATTAGGTTGGTAATTTGAGATGGGATGGTCGAGGGGCCGCTGTTAGTCTTTGTGGGATCAAAGATAATACATTATACATCTTGTTGGTTTACTCATGCCGCATGACATTTGAAATGCTTGGAAAGACATTATGTCTAGATGATGTTGTGTCTCAAGACGAGACGACTTAGACACTAGGAAGTTATACCATTAATGATGCCAGAACATTGACTCATCATCACAGACGTTGCTAAACTAGGACATATGTAGAGAGTAGAATTATGTTTGCGTAATTTTTTTAGTTAAGCATTTTGTGTTTTTTTATTTGTGTATTTTATTAAACTTGTGAATAATTGTTTTGGACTTGTTGTGGTGAGATTTTAATATTGTCTTTCATATCATGAACATTCAAATTTATTTTGGACAAGTAAATAGAATTTAAAGTCATAAATTTACAAGTGAACATATGACATCGACAACAGGTTATTTATAATTGCAAAGCAGACATTTACAGGTTAACAAATGTGATAATATTTATTGGTGGATGGATATTGCACATTGTTATGTTATTGCAAAGATCAAGTTATAATAAACAAACAAAAACAAAATTAAAATATTACATCAATGTAAATAATATTTTTTTTTCATTTTTTGTGTTTTTTTAAACCAAACAATATCCCACCCATTTTTTGTTCTTTGTGTTTTTTGGACTATTTGTGTTTTTAAGATTATCAATGTTTTAGGGTTTGGATTTAGTGTTAGTAGCGTTTAGGGACTATGGGTTTGTATTTAGGATTAGTTTTGGTTTGAGGTTAAAGGTTAATTTATGATTAGGGTAGTTGAGGGTTTAGGTTTGAGGTTATAGTAGTTTAAGTTTTGGATTTAGGGCTAATTTGGTGTTTCAATTGAAGACATGATTGATATTCGACTTTTTTTTTTGTTTAGTAATGAGATTGTTATTTGTTTCATTTAATTACATCTAGAGAAAAAAAACCAATGCGAACAAATAATTTGAATAAAAAAAATAAGCAATCATTATAATTTGAAAAAATAAATTTAATAGTATTATGAAAAAATCACCATAATCTGACTTAATAACAAACCCAAAAAGAAATGGATTTTAATTTAAGAACATCTTAAAAACATTTTTAATTCATTAAATAATTACAAAAACAAAAAGAGAAATAAAAAAATATAAAGGAAAAAACATAATTTTTTTTAAATGACTCCGGTAATAAAAATAGAATAAACTAATAAAAAGTAAAATGCAAAGCATAACAAAGTTCATTTCCTAACCAACTCAATGTTGGGTGATGAAATTAGAAAACAAAATCAATTTAAAAGGAGTAAGTAAAAAACAACAACCAAAGTATACTCGAGTGAGCCTCAAAACTCGCTACCTAGGTTGTGAAAACAATATAAGTTTTGAGAAAAATTACGAAACTCAATTCCACACAAACACAAAACAGAAGGATGAAACAAAAAAAAAATCAGAAAAAAAGCAAATAAAAAGACCTTATAAACCCAGGTAAGGAAAATGAAACTCCACGACCCAGGTCAAACAAACGTAATAACATAATAGAAAGCAACATGAGAATAACTACATTTGTCAATTTCCAAACAAAAAAATCAATTTAAAAAGAGGAAAAAACAAGAGTCGAGCCAAGTTGAGGAAGGTTGTCATACTCGTAACTTATGTCATGAAATTATGATAACCAGATGAAATGCAAACCAAGAAAAAAACATGAATTTCAATTAAAAAAACTCAAAGCAGAAGGATGGACGAAAAAAATTAATTAAGAAAAAGGTAAAAAAAAAAACATTTAAACTCTAGTAAGTCCACCAAACCTCGCAATCTTAGTTATGCAATCAAGAGAACTTAATGGAATGAAAAATAAAAAGAATCATGATCACTAATTCTCAGACCAACCAAATGTTATAGGGCAAAACTAGGAAAAAATTCAACTAGAAAAAAAGAAAAAAAACCCGAGTCAACCCGGATTAACTCGTCAAATCCATGACCGAGATCATGAAACCATGATAACAACATAGAAGGGAAAGCAAAAAAAAACATAACAAATAACTATTTTAAAAAATAAAACATAACAAATAACTATTAAAAAAACAAGAATCAAATTCGACATTTAACATAATTTTTGGAGACCTTTTAATTTTAGAGCGGACCAACATGCAAATCAAGGATGGGAAAGAGAAATAGAGATGAGATGAGAGGAGGAGGAGGAGGAAGAAGAAGGGTTATCGCAGTTGCACCATGCCTTTCCTTGTTACATGCATTGCCAAAAACAATGGAGAATGGTGATATGTGTCAAAAGCCACCGTGGAAGATCAAATCTAGGGATTATCCTGTAGTAGTTTTGTGATCGCGCTCAAAATTGAATTTATTTCTTTGACACAGTCAACTGGTATTAGTTCAATTAATTGGGTGGCTACTATTGATATTAGAGCCCGAGCCTTTGTTGACCATACAAAAAGAAATCCTGGGGTAAAGAAAGGCATCATGGGAAGCAAGTCTTAAGCTAAACCACTCTATACGACCGATATTGGATGAGCGCACATGGAAAGGCCACGCTACTACACTTTCGACATCATACAAGATGCTAGTTGAATGGCATCGACATTTCCTCATCTTTCACTTACCTCATGAGGACATTAGCCGGGTGGAATTTAAGAGAAATTTGAATCAAATACGAACATATTCTTAAATAAAGAAATTCTCGGGGAATATCCACAAGAACTAGTCGGGAGCCTTCTCCTTCTAGGATCAAGATTCAGTGTCATGATGAAAGGCGGTATCACATTCACATGTTTGCCATCCCTTTTCTTCTTTTTCTCCCCTTCGGTCGCCACCGGACAATGATACACACATCATTAAAAGGACGACAACCTCATCCACTCTCTTGTGCATGGTGTGCACATGCCATTAAAGTTACTTTGTTTGTCAACAACAATCCCTTATTTTATCTTTGATTTCAAATATCATCCCTGAATTTCTAATTGTTTCATAACAACGGAATTTTATTTGATTTTATTAAATGAATATCATATTTTCCATCAATGTTATGGGATCCCCATATAAAAGGAGCTAAACAAAAAAATTAAGGGATGTTTATGAATTGTCTTTTCAAGGTTTTTTCATTCGAAAATACATCAAAATAATATTTTTTATGTTTTTTTTTTAAATTGACATTAGCACATCAAAACGATCTAAAAACAAAAAAATATATAATTTTAAGCAAAAACATCATTTTTTATTAAAACTTCGGTGTAAACACAATCTGAAATAGGTCATAAATCTAATTTGCAAAAAACATTGTGCAAGAGGATAAAATTTAAGGAAAAAAATTGAAAGACTAAAAAAAAAAAACAGAAATTAAAACTGCCCATGCAAATCAATTCCTCATGGTAAGGGGAAAAAAGCTTCACATTTGTGTAATCTTCAAATTCAATCTCCAAATCTTTATTTTAAATCAATTACGAAATTAAATTATATTAGGAGTCAAAACAAAATGCAAAACCTATCCCAAAATAAGCACACCTCTAAAGAATCACATAAAAAAAATCTAGGGACCAAATTAAACAAAGCCTTAGAGACCAAAAAAAAATTATATAAAAAAGAGTGAGAGAGAAGAAGCTGGTTACATCTCCTATCAGTTCTAGTTTTTTTTTTTTTTTTAATTTAATTTAGTTTAGTTTTAATTTTAACTTAATTGTAATGTAATTTTCATTTGAATGCCAAATTCAACCAGACCTCAAAGCAATACCTATAACACTCGAACTTTGTTGAAAATCATTCATCTAATACAAGAAGTTGAATCCCTTCTGATTTTATTTTTATTTTAAAAAAAATTATTATCTTAATAACTTCTGGGGAGTGAGGGTTAATTCTTTAACATCACTACTTTCTGAAAAGAAAACCATTAAAGATCCTATCCAAGGCCATACTTTCCTGACTGCTCGAGCAAGAACCACTAGAAGTCTAGTTTTATATCAGCTCACAACATTCTTTCCTGACTGCTCGAGCAAGTTCTATTCTTTTCTAACATCATTCATTCACTAAAGCACCTACTTCTATCTCTTCCATCTGTATTCTGTTCCTGCAGAAAGTAGTACTTCGCACCAAAATCTTCTTTTAATTTGCAGCTGGATCCTCCTGAAATGCATCACAGATGGGAATTAGTGAAACCATGGTTAAACCCGAGGAAGCTGAATTTGGGAACTACCCCGGGACTAAAGTATTATCCCACCGTCTAACAACCTTCACTTCAGCGGCCATCTTTCTAGTGAATTTGCTTTCCTCATTGATTCAGACAGTTTTGTTTCAGGCCAACAACAATAGTTTACCCAGAACGCTATGTTTTGCTTTTTATAGTTTCCACCACTTTCCTTCAAGTTTGCCTGCAGTAATTGTTTGAGACTGCTAAGAAAGAAATACTGCAGCTTGAAATGGTACTGAAATCAATGCATTTAAAAAGTAACTTTTACTTTGAAACACACCTTAAAAATGCAAACATTGCATATAAATATTAATTGCTATCTAAATTAAATGAAGGATGCCCCGAGCATTTGATAGTGCACTACTGGGAAGTATATTTTCCGGCCTTGCAGTGGTTCATGAAATGAAGAACGCAGTCGAAGAATGGATGTTGGGGTTTGCTGGGTTGGGAAAGAATTTCATAGTCACAGGCAAAGTGAGCTCCTACTGCTCATATATTCACCAGATCCGGGCTGTTTCCTTTTTGACAATGAAACTTATCCACCACCGTCTCATTGACTGACCTTGACCTTTGTTATTTTGAGGTTATATCTAGTATTTAGAGTTTGCAGTTTGCCTCGATTTAGTACCGGTCTCATGGCCTGGATCCCTATGATTAGCTTCTCAGGAAATTTTCAAACGAACAATTTCATCGAAATCTTATTCCTCTGTCCATGTAAAAAGTAAAGCATACAGGGCATGCTGTGATGATTATGAGATGAAAATGCAGCTGAAGAATCAACGGAGAGTTGTGCTCAGTTGGGAGACAGAATTTAATAGGCATCGGCAATGTGAGTTCGCACTAATTTTAAGTCTCCATTAACAATACCACCAGACAAAACACTTCATTCATGCGACATATCATAAAGCAACCACCTCAGCTGCTTAGATTGCCACCCTTGTTATGATTTACCTAACCTCTCTGCCTTTCCTCAATACCATGTACAAAATCCTTAGCTTCTGTAGTGTAGTGGTACATTAAGGGGAAATGATCCGTACTGTCCCTATACTATAACAAATTATTTAGAGAGGTCCCTCTACTAATTTAAGAATTGATTGAGTCCCTCTACTGCACCAATTTGCTAATGTGCTCCCTCCGTTAGTAACACTGTTAACAAAATGCATTAACTTCACTAATCAAGCAACATGTGTCCTTTGACTTAGTTGACCCACAATTCTTTTTTTTTTCCTTTTCTTAATAAAAGATAAAAATTCTAAAAAAGTTGGAATTCAAAAGAAAGAACATTGAAATTTGAAATTTGAAATAAATAAATTTCAGGTTATATTTTAACACAAACTAAGAAAAAACACACACACAGGTGAGTCACCCTAAGCAATCTTCTCTCCATTTTAGAAAAAATTATCACCACCAATAACAAACCAAAACCACAAAGAACATGGAAAATATTATTTTTTAAAATATTTTTTATTAAAAAATATATTTATGTATTTTTTATTTTTTTAATTTAATTTTAATATCAACATATTATTCAAAAATTTAAACAAAAATAAATAAATTTTAAACAATTTTTGATTGGACCGCAATTCCAAACAAGAAAAGAGCCATAACCACCACATCCAATAAAATCCTTCTACACTGTTGCGATGTCGCGGTCGCACAAATTAATTACCCTAGCTTTAAACATAACACACAAGATAGTATAGAGCAAGCAAGGGGTCGATCCCACGAGGAAGTTTAAAGTCAGATTTTTATGTTGTACGTTATGTAATTGGGGGGATTTGGTTTGTGATTATCTAAACTATGGCAGCAATTAAACTAGCAAACAAAATCAATTGAAACCAAAACTTATCAAGAAAACAAACCTTGGTCGCAAGCACACATCCACCAACGGAAATTAGAACCGATCCTTGAAACGAAAATTGCAGTTTATGTTCTGAAATTTTATCTTTTCTTAACGTTGATTAATTAACGGATCCGCCGTATAACTAATCCTAACCAACAAACAATCAAAGTGTCCGCACTAATGATTCAATTTAATGGTAGCTTTAAGAACTAGATAATTTCATCAAGATTAACATACAAGATGTCCGCAGCTTGTGTCACTTTGTTCAAATGTTCTCCCTAAGTTCAATAACGTAGTTCCGCCACAATTATCAAGCTTAGTTGCTTCACAAGTTCATATATCACAACTCCGGTTTTGATATTAAACTTAGCAATAGATTGTTCACAACAATAACTTAGAGTCCGCTCTAGCAATCATCAACAACAATCATAAGAAATATGCATAGGAAAACAATCATACTTATTCATAACATAAACTGAAAATAAAAGGAAGAATAAATCTCACGGTTCTTGAAATCCGAAGGTTTGTTGTGTCCTTGCAACCAAGAAAAGAGCTTAGCCTTGCATAACTATTGAACAACTACTTCTAAAGAATGAAAAGAGCATGATTTTTGGGTTTGTAGAGGAGAGAATTTGTGTTTATTCTCTGCTGGCTGCT
>Ga0325404_1004276_pt1 | contig 15208 bp, 11 predicted proteins | sample PopdelMetagenome_18_FD_205664 | JGI IMG/M metagenome (GOLD analysis project Ga0325404, IMG submission 205664) | Populus deltoides microbial communities from Bellville, Georgia, United States - Xylem-Control-R1 | ecosystem: Host-associated > Plants > Phyllosphere > Stem > Wood/Secondary xylem... | reverse complement strand
TTTTTTTTTATCATAAAGTTTTCATAAAATAATATTTTTGTGATTGGTTTTGGATTTTTCTATTAAAAAAAATTAGTTACTTTTTTTTAGTGTTTATACTAGTCTCGAGAAGCCTCAAGAAATAATTTTTAAAACATTTCATCAATTTCCACGTGGATGGTCTATTTAAGAGACATGGAAGAGGCTTAATCTATCATACATGTCTCATTAATACCTGAAATTATTACCATATCCCATCAAACAAATCGAGGACTGCATATGCTCCGAAGCAAGTAATGGGTTACATGAGGTTGAAAGTGGATCAATCATAGCCATGGCCATGGCCATGACAGATGGTAATGAAAGGTTTTTTCTTTCATTTTTTTTTTATATAAATAAAAGATATGTTGAATAAGAAAAGGGAAACATAAGATTTATAAAATTTCATTTAAAAAAAAAAGCTTTAAAACATGAGACGCATCATTGTAAAAGTAAAAGGCATGTTGTTTGGACCCGTTTGGGTAAAGCCCTTCAAATCACCATCACTGATTTGTGAAAAATTCTTTTGGATAAGAACAATGACACGTGAAGCTTGTCTTCATGCCTGTTTTTTTGTCGTGCAGGCCGGGAACATGCAAGGGACAGAGGTCCCATCAGTGCATATGCAATGGAATTTGAACTTTAAGGTATGATTTGATATCTACAAGGACCACTCTCGGATTCAGGTGAGAGGGACCTCTGTGTGGAGTTCTCAGGACTTCAAGAGGTGATTCCAAGAGCAGCCCATTGCCAAGCATAGCCTTAAACGTCACAAAATAGTTTGGCTTGCTGAGATTGATAAGGTGCCCTACTTTCAGTTGATAGAGTGTGTCAAGGACTGAAGTACTCAAGAGGATGATCGAATACGTCCCCCTCCCCACTGTTTTGCTGCATCCTCCTAGAAATCCTATGTGCAATAATCGCAAGCCCATTCAGGCAGTCTGCGCCATGGCTTTGGTTGTCACTAGAAAATGAGCCTGCTACGGGAATCAGTCTTCACCAGACATTCACAAACGTGCGTGCCAATCACCTACTGAGATAGATCACCCGACATTTAAAAAAAACAAGTTCATGAAAAAGAAGAGGCGAATCGATAAGTGCCTTGTTCCCTCCTCATGGAGCCTGGATGGAAAGTTGGCATTCTCAATGCTTCTGAAAGAAGAAAAATAGCATACGGCAAAACAAGTAATAAATTCATAATTCAAGAAAAAAGCTTGGTCTGTCAGAAGCACGTCCCTTCCCTTCTTCATGAGTCATGTTGAACAAATAAAAGATACAAGACACTGCTCTCTTTCATAAGACAAAATTTCTACAATGGGCCCACAGACTCAGGCATCATTTTCATTCCAAGAGTCAAAAAACCATCACTTTCAACTTCAGTTATCAACAAAATGCAGATTTAATCATACTCCAATTCATCAGGAGTAACTGGCCGCTTGAGGGGGATAGTGGATTTCTTTTCAACGTCTCTAGATAAAGCTTTCCTCATATCTGAAAACAGAACACAGCAATGTTGGTGGTGAGAAGCAACGTAAGCTCAATGGAAGGTGTTTGGGGATGTTAAAGCCAGATATGGAACACTTACCTAATCCATCTTCCTCCCCTGAATAATAGCGCAGCACCCTTCTATAGATTACATACCCAAGCTGTGAGACAAAGGCAGAAGAGTAAGAATCGTTTTGTCTCATTGAAAATATAACTCCAGGTTCATATCTAAATGCATTATATAACCTCATAAAAGGAAAGCCCATCTGCATGTTACATGCAAGAATGGACCTTATCAAAGTGTAAACCCAGAGGACCTCAATAAGAGCAGGTCAAGTTGGATGTGAACTTCATAACAGGCAGGGGACTGCCTGCATAACACTGTAAATGAAGAATATAGACCTTGTCAAAGTAGAAAACCCAGATAATCTCTCAAAGAAGCGAAAGGAGCGGGGCAAGGTTGATGTACAAATTAACTAAAAGAAAGTCAGCAATAGCCTAGAATAAAACAAAAGAGTTATACAATATCTGTTCCACAACATTAAAGTAGAAAGATTATCCTTCCAATAATTCACAAGCTCCAGCACATTGCTGATATCTGCTCCTGTTTTCTTTCTTCTTTTTTTGGTTCCCCGTTCATTTCAAGTACTGAAAGATAAAACTGGCAGGTTGCAGGTGGAAGTTTCAATTTTTTTTTTCTTTTAATTGGGATCATTACTTTCATTGTGTATTCTGAATTTGGCCCCCGGTCTAAGGAAGAGCAGTCCTAGTTACTCTACTAATGAGCATATGTTGACTCAATCACCACAAGGTTCTAATTCCCCGTTACACGCTAATCATTTCTGAACTTGTAGAATAGGGCTTCTTTCATTCAGAAAATAGTAAGACTGTCCCTCACAGTTCGCTATTAAAAATATGAACTTAACAGCTAATAAATTCTCTGATTAATCTACATGGGGGATCTGAAGCAAAGAAGCAGCAAGTACCCTCTCCAAATTCCTTTCTGGCTGCCACTAAACAAAAACTTTATGAAGAATTTCCAGAGGATTTCTAATATAAAGCACGCGGCCAAATTCAATTAATACCCTAGCCAACAAAAAAGAATTTATGTCATAGAAGAAGAGAGAAGTTAGACATCTATGCATGGGGTTGGGAGACAAGCACAAATTGATTGGTTTTCCAGAATTATCCATTCTAAAATTGACACTCTACAAAGAGATTATCCAAAAGCAATCTTCATAAGGCATCTAAGCACCTTACAACCCCTAGTTCTTTGGAAGGAACCCACCAGACCAGAAGTTCAACAGCCAGTTTGTAAGGAAAACATAGGACAGAAATCAAAGAAATCAAATTTACGAGCCAATAGCCAAAAGTAGCAATGCTCTTTCTGGTTATGATTGAATCGTCCAGAATGGCTGACTTTCTAAATGAAAACATGAGCTTCGAGTCTCTGTAGATTAAATTTGAATCATGTTTCTTAACGAGATCAAGTTTTGAGGTTAGGTTCAATTTCTTTCACTGAAGACTCTTTCATGCTTCAAAGAAGCATGCATATTCATTACAAACTCAGAATATGATCAAGCAGCAAGAAATGTCTAGATACCAAAAAGAATTCAAAGAACCATTAACTTCTCATACATCTTTATGGCTGGTGTGTTTGATACTCTCACAAAAAGATCTACAAAATAAGCCTTATCACTGCAGAAAGGTTTCTCAAATTAGAAAGAAGCAGGGGAGACTTATTTTTAAGCAATTACTCGCCGACAGACAACATGCAATTCGAAAAAATGCAGATGTAACCAAACAAACACAATTTCAATCAATTTCATCCAAATTATACGACATTGCACAGTTGACTAACAGTCAGGCCAACGATGAGAGGAGAAGAAATGGATAGTTTAGAAGATCTGTTTGTGTCAAGCTGCTGGTCAACTGGAACTGAATGATATTTAGCGATGAAGAAATAGCATCTCGGCATATTTTTACAAAAATCATAATTTAAAGAACCTCGTAATGCTGCAATGTCTTGTTGAAAGAAGTAAAACTAAAAGTAACCAAAAACCATGAGCTAAAACTAAACTCGAACCAACCTCTCTCCAAGCATTTAAATTTTAAAGTCCCATTCTACAGTTCCGTAGAGTGATACAAATCTCTTGATAAATTCCAAAACAAAAGAAAGTTTCCATGATAAATTTCTGAAAAATCAAACCAAATTCCTACCTTCAACGAAAATAGCAGCTAAGCTAAAATAAAACACAAAATAACATAACTGTAAGTGATGTAAGGTTAAACTTACATCTTGTCGCTGATATCTTCCAATAGATTCAAAAGTTTCTTAGCCAACTGCTGCCTGCGGTATTCTGTAGCCACAGTTACTGCTGTCACATGACCATGCCACGACTCGCCTTGTCCTTCTACTTTCCCCATTACTGCAACAACCAATTCAAATGCCATTCACAGGATTTTTTTTTAAATAAAAAATAGTTATAATAGTAGGAAGGAAAGGCTTACTGTAGCCCATGATTTTGTTTACAGGGCCTTCAGCAACATGGAAATAATCGGGCCATCTTGCCAAATAAGTCATGTAGAATGACATATTGAACTGAATAAGTTTTAAAATTTCATTATTATTTTGTATTACTAGAAAAGAATCAATCGAAAAAAACAAGAAAGAAACAAGTGTTGAGGTTCCTTACAGTTTCGGTGAGATGGTCGAGATTGATGGAGGCGAAGCCGAGAAGATCGTTGCAGCTGAATCATCGAATTGTCGTCATCTTTCTTCTTCGCTCGTTGTTTCTTGGATGTGGCTGGCAAATTCCAAAATGGGCCAGGATTGGATTTACCTCTTTTGCAATTTTCTTTGGGCCGTAATAATACCCCCACTAAAACAAAGAAATCGTTCTCTCTCGCTCTCTTTCAAGTACTAGCCAGCTCGCCTACGAGGCCACGAGAAAAGAAAAGTTCGAAACCTCACACGGGGGAATGGAAAAGTTGGAAAGCTTCCCATGATGGTCGCCCAAAGTTGAACACGGGTAAATCCTGGCCCTGCTGGAGCTGGTGGGTTAATTCGAGATGCTCCCCGCAGATTCATGATGGGTTTTGCAGCTGGTATTGGTTGCTGCAATGCCTTGAAAGCTCAACCATGGCCGTGAAGATAGGTCCGGAAATGGCGTGCAACATGGAGGTCTGGTGGCTCTTGCTAGTGTTTGATTCATAGGTGGTGCATCTATCCTTGTTTTTTAAATCACAAGGAGGCTGGTTCTTATTCTAATGTTGGTGAAACAATGCAAGAAACTTACTGTCACTGATGGGAATTGGACTATTTTAAGGCTAGTCATGTTTATAAGCAAATTTTAGTAGAGATAACCAGGCAAATTTTGGGGCAACGCTAGACAATGATACAGTTTTTTTTTTTTTTTTTTTGGCAGACTCCTTTCATAATGGAGTCTTTGTTTAGGAACATGAGGGGTATTGGGTTGCTGAGATTGTGTACTTTTCTTCTGTTTCTGGGCCTTTGGCCCCTCGTATACAAGGAAAAAAAAAAAGCAAAAGATACAAAAAAGAATAATATATATTTGTTTCAATTTGTTGTTATTTGGAGATCTATTAGACATTGATATTACAATACCCATTTGGAATGAAGATGCCCAAACGATTCACTCATAAGAAATGTTTATCAATACAGTGGCCACCAGATAATAACATGGTTGTTAGGATTCACCAGATAATACGTTCAAGCCTCAGATCATGAACTTCCTTTTTAACTTGTTGATCATCAACACTCTTTTGACATATCAATGCACATGGTGTAAGATTCTCTAATCTTGATGCCAAATTCTGATTGATTTATCACCATCAAGGCCAGCAGAAGCTATCTTGTTCTCTGTAGGGTGGCATGTTACAGAAATGGCAGTATCAGTATGGCCTTCTAGTTTCTGAACCATGGTTTTTTGCTGGAGATCCCACAAGTAAACACACTTGTCTTCAGACCCACTCACGATATATTTCCCATTTGTCACAGAGAATGTCGAGGTTATGCAGTATACTTTGTTGGTGTGACCAGAGTAAATCTTCAAGAACTTCCCCGTCGAGTAATTCCAAAGTTTCTGGCGACAGAAAATTGAAATTAAGCAAGCATGAAAACAATATACAATTCTATTGGATTCTGAAGATTACTGTCCCAGTTTGCACTGCTACACATCTAACATCCAGAATGAAGAAGGGAACTCAAATTTGAATCTTATTATGCATGCTCTCGTGCTCAATACTTGGAATCTACCAAAACAAAAACTCTACCAGGTGATAGAACCATAATACTCAAAACAGTTAAAGCAAACGGAAACTAGGAATAAATGCATACATTTGCAGAGAGTAGAAACACACAAAACCAAATCCTAATTACAAAGCTCCACAACTCCTCAGCATTGAACAGCAAAAACAGTGAGTAAAAATGCACAATAATATCTACCCAAAATCACAAACCTACCAACCCCTAAACCCCCAAGATTGCTTCACTTCTAGCATCATTAAAAACGTTTATCAGTTCAAGAATCATAATATAATCTTGAATTATTGTAAGATATGGAACTTAACCAAACCAACAAAGTGAAAACTTACAAGAGTGCTATCAAGAGTAGCAACGAGAATGAACTTTCCATTAGGCGAGAATTTAACAAAGGACACAGCAGGGTTCTTATCATCAATGAGAGTCTTCAAACAAGTACCAGAAGAAGCCTCCCAAATCTTACAAGAACCATCATGACTCCCCGAGACAATCAAAGAACCATCTCTATTAAAATGCACTGATGTTACCGGCATAGAATGAGCTCTAATGACCCTAACGCATTTCCCTGTCTTCACCTCCCAAATTCGAATCGTTTCATCAAAAGAACCCGAGACGATTAAGTTCGACTGAGGATTAAAATTCACACAGAACACAAAATCAGAGTGGCCCTTGAGGATCTTAAGGCAATCGAAGGGGGTGCGTGCATCCCAGATGCGGAGAGTGCGGTCATCAGAGGCGGAGCAGATATAGTGAGAGTCAGAGGACCAGGCGAGGTCGGATACGCCCTCGGAGTGCCCTATGAGGCGGTGGACAAGGGAGAAGTCGGGAGACGACCAGAGAATTAGGGTTTTGTCCAAGGAGGCTGAGGCCAGGAGCGTTCCATCGTTTGAAAATTTTACGCAGGAGACTGCTCGCTCGTGGCCCCTCAGGGTTCGTATGTGCCTGTACGGTTTGTATGGTGGTGCCTGTTGCGATCCACTGCTGGCCATCACCAAATCCCAAGTGAAAGTTCCAGTGGAAGATGCTGAAGCAGCTACTTGCTTGCTTATATAGCGGAGGGGATTGTTTTCTTAACCCATGGGACAAGTGTTTAAGGTATCATTGGGCCTTGGCCCAAGGTAGGTTGGCGTCTGCCGGTTTTTTGCCCTTTAAGAAAACAACGGGCCTGAAAACCTTCAAGACTACATCCATCAACACTCTTCAATACTCTCTTGCAACCTGCAACATCCATTAAATTTTCTGGAAGTGAAAATCATATAGAAGATTAATGCTAAATATTAATTTATCGAATGGTTAGGGATCTGGCAAGTTCTTCTCTTTCAAAATACGGGACAAGCTGCAGCTGCACTCTTTGTTAAGATGAGCTTTAATATCTAGAATCAAAGCAAGGTATTTGAAGCAATGTGGAGTGGGATGACGAGAGACAGCGAACACAGGGGACACTTCCATGGATGGAAATGATGGGAAATGACGGGAAGTGATCTCTTCAATCAATATTCCCCGATGTAAGGGACGTCATAAATTTACCATAGATAATTAATAAGAAAGATGTCATCCAATACCCTGAATACAAACTTTACAGGGAGGTAAAAGCGTCCACAATTCAGGGGAAAAGATTAAAAAAAAAAAAAATCCCCGAAGGCTTTCAACAGTCATCTCAGTAAACATGGGCAGACCCCAACTCAATTGTCTGTCCGGGCAAATATCGGCAGCTTTTAAAATCCACAGGCATCTGACTCTGAGGGAGGCATGAACGTGATGGCATACGTGCAATCAAGTCCATTGCCCACGAGTACATTCAACAATGGTTCTAGTCAGCTTGCTCTCAATAAGAGCCTCCTGCATAAATCTAGGCAGCATAAGAGCACAATGTTAGATCAGAAACATGTTTTAGAAATGCACAAAAAACAAAAGGGAAAGATACAGTGTCATTACTGGTACAACTCCAGTACCATGATCCATGATAGTCCACCGCAATAGTTAGAAAAATTAATCATTAACTTTATGAAGATAAGACAAGAAATAAACTAGATGCTATGCTCAAACCAGCTTGCACCTAACAAGTCCCTAGACGATTTTAAGAACACGCCCTGCATTGATCAGGTGCATTTATGAGAATTTAATAAATTTTTCTTTATGCTAATAGAAAGTTAATGAAAGAAGCATACATCTAAAGCAGCATCATTTTAATTTTAAAAACTTTGTTACAGAACAAATTCCACATCCAATTAGTATGCAATTGATAGTACCCAGTATTACATGATTTCAATAATAAAGACAAAAGGCGTCATGAATGGCAGCTTCCTGACATGTGATTCCAGTTCTTTTATTCAATCATCATGCATATCCATGCCAACCATGTTTCGAAGAGCCATAAAATACTGGTCCTAGAGTGACAGGAGAGATCACTTCATAGAGTTCAAATACTAGCAGTGTAAAGCATGATCTCAGTCACAATAAAACTTAAAATTCATAATCTGATTAGCACAAAAGACAGGGGGGATGGATACCTAATTCATTAGTGGCCACGATTCCAAACCTTGCTGAACTTGATGGTTCACCTAGCCAAGCAGATAATCATACTCATCTGAGCTTTCCTCACAAACAACATAACCAGAATCTCTACCCTCCTCATTCCCACTTGTCTGATCACTACTATAGTTGCTTTCCGATGTGTACATAAAAGACGAACCATCTGATGCAATACTGCTCAGTAATGATGACAAGCTGACCTCGCTATTTAGATCGCTATCAGTCATTTGGCTAATGTCAGTAAAACTGCAAAACCAGATTGACAACGAAACCATGATGAATTTAATTCCAAAATCCTAGATTCTCTGTTCTTTTTTCCTCTTCTGATATTGGCTATTTTGACAGGAATAAAAACCAGAGTTCAACTCCTGCTGGCACAAACTAAAGGTTTAAAATTAATCAGAGATATCTGACCTTCCTTCTGATGGAAATTCTGCTAGCAAACAGATTTCAGGTCTTTCTTCTAATACTTGCTTCATAGGAATGATACTGCCAATACGCACCAAAATACTTTATATAATATTAACAGGTAGAAAAATTGTGTAAGCATGATAAATGCAGAAGGAAAAAACAGTACCTTGAACTGTAACATCTACCATATGAGTCACCTGCAGCAGCCAAACCTTCCCTGTTTGATATATCCTATTAAAGGGCAGTAATAAGATTTAGAAGAAGAAGAAGATGGAACGTGACAATCAGACTAAGACAAAGCAGGATATCAACAATATTGATCTACCCACAAGATGTTGAAGATATTTAAAGTCCCCAGCAAGAACTGATGTTAATAATCGTGCCACTTCCAGCTGCATATAATGAAACAAAAAGGTGAATTAGAGAAATAAAAAATATAACAAATTATAATGCATTTGCTTTTCATAGACTGATGTCTAATCTATTTCTAGGTATATAGATTATCTGCATGCTGTCTCATTTAGGAATTGAACCAGATAAGCCACCAAAATGATCTTAGAGACCCTGCAAAGTATGAAAGCCAAGATCTTTCGTATTTGAAGAAATTTAAGGGAAAGGATGTGGGGAAGCAAAAGGAACTATGGCCTGCCTCTTTGAGATGTATGCAGTCTCGCAAAATCATAACTTCCAGCAGACTCCCACCTGTGTTACCTCCAAGGTTCCTAACAGTTTCAACAAAAACAAACCCTTGTAAGATTTCAAATATAGAAAAGAATGGACCTACCACAATTATATTCTAAAAAAGATGTGCAGACCTCAAAAAACTTCCAGTGATAGAATATGATGTTGAAAAATCAACATATTTTAGCTTGCGAAATCCCTGTACAGGTATACAGATCTTGTTAGTCATTAGAGTTCAGTTAACAACCAAAGAACTAACATTGTATTGGCTACAAAGCAAGGACATGAATTTATTTATCAAAAGTTTATATTGTTCTATGCTAGGATCTTGGTTAGATCAAATTTTGACAACAAAAGATACACATAGTGAATGGCATGCCATAAGACCAATCATTATTGTAAAGTTGGTGCTAGAAATATTAATGACCAAAAGTATAAAGATTGCTCGTTCAGGTCATGAAGTGTGGCCTTTCCATGATGCGAACCACAAATACACAATTTTGTGATGACACAAAAGTTTGCTAATTCCCCCCAGGAACACAAAGCAAAATTGGAGACCCAAGCAATTGTGTTTTAACAATAAAATCAACTAAGCATGGTTCTTGAACCAACCAACAAAGGAGACCTCTATCGTGAACATGGAGAAATAATTATCTAGAAAACAACTTGAGAATGGAGAAATCAGGTGTATTATAAATTGAGTACATGTGGACCCAATCTCCCACAAAACTCCATTTTCTAAAGCCATCTTAAAGCTTAAAAAATAATTTCAACCAAGCCCTCCATTGGAATGATGCCAGCTTAACATTCTTTCTTGTCATTTCCAATTTGCTTTGTTGGATGTCACAACTATGAAACAGTCCAAAATTTAGCACAACAGAGTAAAGCAATGATTAGATATTACTCTCAAAAGGGGGAGAAAAGGAGATTAGTTATAATTAAATTAAATGGAAAAATATCTCTGAAATACTTAGTAATGCGTGTCGAAACACATGGTTACAACAACAACAACTAGACCGAACTTGATTGTTGACGTACCTTAACAAGTATGCGAAGTTTATAATCATACAGCTTGAAACCTCTAAGAGCCAATGAAGTTAAATTTGGACAATTATTTACCAGCTCCACACATGTTGGTGATTTCAGGCTGTCATCTCTTCCTGGTAGAGAACATGCTCATAGTAAGCAAAACAAAAACATGTACAAGCATGGATTTAAAAAAAAAAAAATCTCATCAGAAGGTCGTGCACCTGTTTTTGAAGATTCGAAAAACAAACGCTCTATCAAGGGACAATTCATGCTGACCGACACCAATGTTTGCCTCAGCTCAACATGTCTGCTCCACCCAAAAAAATTCAGCTGCCACTATGAAGACTAATTTGCCCAAAATTTTCAAAATACAATGCTCAAAATGAATTATAGAAAGATAAAGACATTTGAAAGCAATTGCATGTCCACGTTACAAGGTGTTTAGTATTATATTTTCCATAAACTAACTCATGAATATATCAACATGAATTATCTTGCATGCATAATTATATTAACAATTACTGGTATAATAAACACATATGGTCAACAAGTTTGTAGCTCAACCGGCACTCCTCCTTCAAGAGGTCTCTAGGTACAAGCCTCTCTTTTGTAACCAAAATTTTAAAAAACACATGCACATGATTCCCTAAGAGAAGCTGACTTAAGCCACTTGAATTTGTCAAAGGCGCAACTCAAGAACCAAAATCAATTAAAAGTTGTGTGTGTTAACTGGTTTATTATCATGATAATATTACCATGCTATCATTACAAAGGTAGCTATAACATGCTGATGAGGAATCATAGCTAAATCAAATAGGCATATAACTATTACTACTAGCCAGTAAACTTGGAAAGTTATGTATGGATGAAGCGTCCAATCACATCATTAGTAGTAGCATATGAAAGCCCAAAAAGTACTGGGAGATGCAATGTAGAATTGTTATCTAGTATATCAAATACAATCACCATTTATCAATGCTATTCACCCAATACAATCACCACCATTACCTCGTGCGATGTTCTTAAACCAACAATATCCCACAGAAAACAAACTCAACAGAAACTTACAGGCCAATTATTTCCAGATCAAGCAGAGATGGGCAGGCTGACAATGCCCCACAGAGAGATGTGTTGTCAATTCTTTCAATATTGTATAAATGCAACCCTCTCAAAACAGCCCTTGCATTACGAAAAGGCAGACATTAAGATCAAAAGAAATCACTGATGTGGACAAACAACTCTTTAATCTAAGTTTCCAAATTCCAAACATACCCAGCAGCACCACTGTCCCCACTTAAAGGATTTAAGCAGGATCTACTAAGAATCGATGACTCCTTCCCCTGTCTGGTCTTTTTATCATTCCATGAAAAGTTGGACACTTCTACAGCGTTCTGGATGCCATATACCATCGGTTGACAAGATCCACGAGACATAATCGGACCTGGAACTATACCAAGCTTAAGAGACCTGGGTCACCATGTGGCAGAGAGAGAGAGAGAGATAGAGAGAGGAAATCAGTAAGACCACCAACAATATCCACATATGAGATCCTGGGAACCATCATAAAGGGTGACATCCATGCATGCTATACGGCATATTTCTCATGCATAAATATAACACTCAACACGGGCTAACTTTAGTGTGATCAACAGAGCCTTTCCCAGTACAGATAAATCCTTCTCCATACAGAACACAAGGATGAACATCAATTAAATTTAGTAATCACATATGATATCAAAATGAATTAAATTCTATATTTAATTAGGAAGGAAATAATTTGTTAGAATCTTTATAATTGCATAATAGGGGATCTAAATGAGATGCCAAGCATATAATAGACCCAAAGAAGACTTGCACAAAATCTAGACTTGTTATATGAAATCTTCTTACAGAAGCGCTTTCCCAGCACGCTGGATCATTGTAGACACAACAGCGTTATTAACTTTTGGGACAACAGTCGTCAAGTCAATATTAGCATAGCACAAGGGATCCATGGCACATTTGTAGAACATTGAACAAGTTGCAGCAGCATAGCACAGGCTTTGTGTATCAAGCATGGAAAGCACCTGCATTTGTACACCATAAATCAAAAATCCATAAAAAGAAAACCAATTCACTCTTAAAATGCATTTATAATTAACTAGACATGTGAATGCTCAACACGTTCTGAGAACAACAAAATAGACATTATCATAACAAGAATCTAGAAATCATTGACTCTTAACTATCATACGCCATCGTACTAAACACGGAAGCCTCATAACATCTCCAACGCTTGGATCCGCAGAATATTCACCACATCAATGTTTCAGATTATTCAATACATCAATGTACTTCTAACTTGAGAAACTATTATATTTGGCAGTATTTCTGTCTTACAACATCATGAAAGTATCTTTTGAGAAAGATTTACAACTTAATTGACCACATTTAGTTAATACCATCAACATCTTCATGCAATCAATTGATGTCAAGTCACAACCATCAATTAAAGCATTGTCAAATGCGAATTTAAAACTCCCAAACACAAATCACATTCCCTTTAAAGTTCCTCTACAACACCTGACTTGATCATACTTCACAGTATCAAGCAACACAAAAAACTTGCAACTAATGAATCAATCAACAAGTAAACCAAATCTTGAACTCCACATTACAGTAATGAAGCTTAAAAAGGAAAAAAAAATCTACTGTCATCGTCGACAAGCAAAACACAGCACGCGACTTGCATGCATTCAAATTCTAAAAATTTGAAGAAAAACCGATGAGGAAAATGATAGTTGACAATAAAACAAACCTTGATGGTGAGATCGGGAGGGAGAGCCCAAGTGAGTGAATTATGAACAGAAGAGCGTTTCCTAGAAGAGCGCTTGCCGGCCTCGAGAAGCAGCGATCCTAATTTAAGGGCGCGATCGATGAGGAGAGACTTATCAGCATCGCAAGGGGAGGACTCGAGGAGATGCTCGAAGGAGTGGTCGATGGAGAGAGAAGGAGAGTCAGCGAGGTTAAGAAAAGTTCGGAGGAGATTATCGAGTTGATTGTTCATGTTAGGGTTTGGGGAGGGAGAGGGAGAGGAAGGAAAAGAGCAGGGACGCTTGGCCATGGAGGTTGGGGTGTGGAGGAGGGTATCCATAGTGAGTGAATGTGAGAGAGAGAGCGTGACGAAATGAGAGTGTCTGTTTTTGAGAGAGATGGAGTACGGACAAGGAAATGGGTGACACATGGATGTATACGTGGGGAGAATGCTGGAGTAGGGAGGGTGGTGACTGCTTCGCATGGATACCTCTTTGTGTGACTTTATCATTTGATCCCTACGGATAAATTTAATACATGGATATAAAAAAAGAGATCATGTATATTTTACCACAGTAATAAAAATATTTTTGCTTATTATAAAATTAATTTTTTAATTTCCCTTTTTTTATCTCAATTTATTAAATAAGTAGTTATTGTTACAATTTGAGCATCATAAAAAAAATTTCTTATATGTTAAATAAAAAAAATAAGTGAATTTTTTTAATAATACAAATACACAAGTTTTTTTTTTGTTTTTATATCACGAGTGTAAGTTTAGATGTATCCTAAACACACCACTAGTTACTTCAGCACAACTAATAATTAAAAAGGGATTCATTAGTTTAATTGGCGGTATATAAAAAATAAAAATAAGAAGAATTTTATGTATTTTATAAATGGTGGGATTTAAATCATGATCTCGTAATTTTCCTCTCGATAAATGAATTACGAATATAGATTGTGTAAGAAAAACTAGTCCGTGGCCAAACACTTCGGGAAAAAATAATCGAAACGCTTGAGCAATATTTTTAGGACAGCGCGACCAAGATAAGTGTAAGAGACAACGAATGACTGGCTCTGGCTGTAGATGTGTCTAACTTGCTCACAACGAACCAGTGTTGGATCGTAAAATGGATCAAGATTCAGGAGCATCGCAGCTATTCTTCGTTTTTAGGACAAAACGTTAACTGAATTCGGTACAAATTGCAAATGCACCTTTGCACGGCTAGTTTTAATGAGAGCATTTTCATAACAGATGACTTCATTTTTTGTACAATAACTTGGGAGAGTTCGGAACATGTTTCTCGGTCAGATTTGGCAGTGTTATTTTTAAAAAAATATATGGAAATAATTTTTTTATTATTTTTAAAATTATTTTTATATTAAAAATATCAAATTTAAAAAAAAATATTGTTTTCAAACACATTTCTAAACGGCCATCAACTCTTGAATCTCAATATGCCATCTGAAAAATGCATTGCTCGGTTTGGAGCAAACTTTAAAATGCAAAATGACATTTATTTATTAAAATTTTTAAGAGGGTTAAAATAATTAAAATACCTAGAAAAGAGGATATTTGTAAGTGTATTAGGATTATTTTTCAAAGTATATTTTACTAATATTTTTTATTTTTAAAAAAATATTTTTAATAGTATATATTAAAATAATCTGAAAATACTAAAAAAAAATATTTAATTTTAAAATTAAAAATATATATTTAATTTTAAAATTAAAAAAAAAAAATTAGGCTCGAAGACAGTACTCGAGTTTCATCTGGATTGCCCGTGCCTGACAGGGGTCCAACGTTGTTAACGAGATCCCACATATTGTCACCGGTTGGTTCTACCTCAAGCGGGTTCCACGCCCGTGCAAGGACATTCTCATTCGTGGGTATGTTCTATTTGGCGGGCCTTAGGCCCTCTGCTTATGCCGTGGGGCTGCTAATTCATTTTCCATAAGGGCTTTTGGGCC
>Ga0325404_1004272_pt1 | contig 15213 bp, 6 predicted proteins | sample PopdelMetagenome_18_FD_205664 | JGI IMG/M metagenome (GOLD analysis project Ga0325404, IMG submission 205664) | Populus deltoides microbial communities from Bellville, Georgia, United States - Xylem-Control-R1 | ecosystem: Host-associated > Plants > Phyllosphere > Stem > Wood/Secondary xylem... | reverse complement strand
ATAATTTTGAAAAAAAATCATAACAAAAAAAACAAAAGGAAAAAAAATTATATATGGAAATACTGTAGCAATCTATAGTGTTTCATAAGGAAATCTACAATTTTAATTCTCAATCAGCTCAATATTAAAAATAATAAAATTGATAAAGATAATTTTTGAAAAAAAATCATAACAAAAAAAAATTCACCTAGGAGAACACTGTAGCAATCCACAGTATTTTAAAGAAAAAAACTACGAAACTAAATTCTCAACCAGCTCAATATGAAAAAAATATAATCGACAAGAACAATTCTAAAAAAAAAGAAAAGAAAAAAATTGAAAAAAATAGAAGATAATTTTGGAAAAAAAATAAAAAAAAATAAAAACAAATGGAAAAAAAACATGTAGGGAAAGTTAAAGCTAAATTCTCAACTAGCTCAATATTAAAAAAAAATCGACAAAGATAATTTAAAAAAAATCAACAAAGATAATTTAAAAAAAAACATGTGGGGAAACACTATAGCAAAACAAAACCATGTAGAGAAACATTGTAGCAATCTACAGTGTTTTAAAAAAAAAACTACGAAGCAAAATTCTCAACCAGTTCAATATGAAAAAAAATAAAATCGACAAAGACCATTCTGAAAAAAAAAGAAAGAAAAAAATTAATAAAAAGAAAGAAAAAAAACTCATGTAGAGAAACATTGTAGCAATTCATAATGTTTTAATGAAAAAAAACTACAAAACTAAATTCTCAACCAATTCAATATTAAAAAAAAATTAATAAAAACACAAAAACAAAAAAAAAATAAATAAAAACAATCTTGAGAAAAAAAAAAGATCGTGGAACCACCATGACAATCGAAAACAATATTGAAATTGATTTTGGTAGAAACCATGATATATTACAAAAAATGAATGTGCATGTTCTTTTGTACATGTTGCTCCCTCTTATTTCAAAACTTTAAAAATTGTCAAGAGTTAACAACAAACAAGCTATGGCCTCTTACAAGTTAGAAGTAAAACTATCAAAACAAGAGAGGGAAACATAAACCAAGGAATAAATCGAAAGAAGTGAACTATATGGTCATTCCATATAATAATTTCAATCGATATGGTTTTTATTGAAATGGAAGGGGTGATTAAGATTTCTATTTACTGGTCAAGAGGCATCCACTCCAGTTCTACTTGTAGTTCCCCAGATTCAACATTCTGGAGTTTCAATGAGATCTCCTGTTTCACCTTCCCGTCAACAATGTTTATGATGCTATCATCTATGAGGGCGTTGTCGTTTGATTTCAGCCATTTTCCAATCTGCATATTTCCAAACATTTCTGGATCCCCAAATGCCATTGCTGATGTGATCAATGGCTGGATGTCAATCTCTGCTTCCCCCATTATGTCATCGGCAGAAAATGTGTCATGATCAAAAACGCTCTGCAATGCATAACAAACAAAAGGTAAGGCAAATAGTTGCCATGAGCAAATTAGAAAAACCAAGAATTTGTTCATTGACGGATAAAGGTGAAAGGATTCATTTAATGAGATGTAGCAAAATAGTTTTAGTAATAGCAAATTTATAGCAAAAAAAAAATAATAATACAAAAGTATTTGCCTGATTACTCAAGATAACTATGGATGTAGTTGTGGTTTATAAAGACAACACAAGTATTATGTCCCCCATAGTTTTAAAACCCAAACTGACCCAGCAGGGTGACTCAAGGCCAACGTCTTTTTGTTATCCATATGCGATTTCACTTCAATACAACAGCACAACCACTATTGGACTCTACAACAGCCTTAGTCGCTACATTCTGTTTTTAATCCTAATCAATAATTTCTTCCCCTCTTCAATCTTCGCTTCAATTCAAGCTTCTTCTTCCTAATCAACATGAAGATTTCTAGACTTCAGTTCAAAACCCGTCGCCGGGTCACTCCTATGAAAGAATCAAAAGATAAAAAGATTTATAAGAGAGAAAAAAAATTACTTGCGTGGTAAAACTCTAGATGTTGATGGCTGTGTGGATGGTTATCTCCAGACATTGATGGTTGTGGCATGGTTGGGGCTATTGCGTTTTGGGTGGAGAGAGAGGAAGGGGAAGAAGGCTGTGATGTTATGAGTGGCTGGTGACGGCGTGTTTTATGGAGGCAGATGGTGATTTGATGGGAGAAAGGCAAATCGACAGGAAGGTGGATGGGTGGCATGGCTGATTGAGGGTGGTGGAGAGGAGATGGTTTGTGGCAGAGTTCTCTTTTCCATTTTTTTTTTTTTTTTTTTTTTGCATTTGATATGTTGCAGCCTCCAAATTTTTTACAGGTCAGGAGCTAAATTCTAAAGCGTTCCCCTCTCCTATTTTGATTTTTTCAATTTAAATTTCCAATAAAACTAACAGATGGCAATTTGATCAACTGCAACCTGCACTGCCCCTTATCTAAATTTTTTTAGGTCAACTCGAGTTGACTCTCCTTACCTTCCAGGACTTAAACTAGGTCAACTCCTGGATCGGGTTTTAAAATAATGCTATATTCAATAACTTGCTTATGTATTCAAAATGAATACACGAACACAACCCTTATAAATACTACATATGGGGGGTCAAATAGACCACAATGGGTTAAAAAGTAAAATAACTAGGAAAATAGTGAATTTCCATCTCCAAGTTTTTTATAAAAAAAAAAAACAGCTAAAGAGCTTTACTCTTGTAGCTTTGGATCCATAACTGGATGAAAAGAAAATTCGAATGCAACATCATAAAAATTATAAACAAACTTACCAACTTTATGGGCCCAAAATCCTGTGGAACAGATAGCATGAGTTCTTCATTCCAGACTGGATTCAAGTTGCTCTTCATCACGGTGGTTTGAGCAGTCTATTAACACAAATCACATTTTATCATTAGTTACTAGCATCAAAATCAAAGCAGCCCCTTCACTTTCTTAATTATAATATAATATTCTACCAATCAAAATTGATCCGTCAGAATGAAGATGTATACAAAACATTTATTTGTCACTTCAATTAAAAAAAAAAATAATTATGAAACTGCAGTCAAGATTTTACAAAGGTCTACGGGTTGGCCAATAAATTGAATGGTATATTGGTATCAACCATTTATCAAATGGTTGTGATTAATATTATCCTTGGTAAAAATAGACAAAAAAGAATCTCTATTTGGCATGGCACCAAAGATCCGCACCTGATTTTACAAATAGAAATTATTATATGAACTTGTCTCAATGAAGAATTTGGAGAAATAAAAGTGGAAAAAAATAAAAATAAAGATACAAATTTCACTAACCTGTTTCCCAAGAGCAACGATCACATAGGGATCACTTGACATCATATCTCTAATAGCTAAATTTGTACCTTTTATAACTTTAACCTTCAATATTCCCATAAACTCTACTATGCCATCCTGTAACAATTTCTCAATGTTATCCAAGTATGAAAGAGAGTATGGAAAAAAAAAAGGTAAGCCAAAAATTTACCAAATTCTGTGAGACACTCGGAATTTGAAAACTATCAAAAAGGTTTGTGGATACACTTGACTTGAGAGAAGAGGAGGAAGTCTTCCCCGATGTGATCCGTAAACTGGGTTTCAAAAATTCTTGAAGCTCATACTTTGACCTGTGAGAAACAGAATAAGATATGTAAACACTATTAACATCCAATCTACGAACATCAGTAACTTTCTAATGATAACACCATGCTTGATCTAATCTACAAAAAAAGTGACTTAATCTTTCCATATAAGTTTTATACTAGTATGAAAAAAGAAAAGTTAAAAAAAAAATGACTGGTTAACAGGGTGAGTGTTTTAAGGCAAATCATTTCTAACCTGATGAACCTCGTACGCTCCTCATTACTGGAATTTGGCCCTGGCTTTGAAACTCCTTCAGGTAAAAAGGCCTCATAAATTGAATTAGCAGACAAGTTTCCTCCAACTTCAATCATGGCATCGATTTCATCATCAGACCATTCATCCAATGTCACGGATAAAACCTGAACAATCCAAATTAATCATGTTCTAAACAAAAGAATCACCTGTTTGAACATGGTAAGATCAGCTATAAGCAAACATACAAACATCAATTGGAATTCATACTTTAAAAAGCAGGCACATACATACATGAATGTTTTGTGTGGAAAAAAAGACACATAAAAAGTCAATCTTATTTCATTTTGTAAACTCAAAATGTGACTAACAATAACAAAACAATAAAAGAAACTTAAAAGGTCAAATATTTACACAACGACTAATTCATAAGCTTTTGTGACTAATTCAGATTAAACAAAGTGGTTGCTGTCAGAGCCAATGAAACAAAGAAGTCCAACATAAACAAGAGACTAATTAAATATAATAAAGAATATAATTAGGGATCTTATTTTTTCTTCTAGATCGAAACATGCTCCCGGAATCAAACATGGACCATATTCTGGATAATTCAACCATTCATTTTGTGCTCCTATAATCCAATTGATCTTTCTATTTTCCTTGGAAAATAACTTAAAATTATAAATCACCAAAGATTGCAATTATGCAAGCCACATGTACTTATTGCAAAAAAAACCATACATGTCATATTTGTTGCATCTTATGATATTTACAAATTACATTAATAAAACATGATAATAATTAAATCCATGGTTTTCTCTATTAATTTTTTCTTGTTTATTCTTTATGATCTTTAAGTTGTTTTAAGAAGAATAAAATCCTCAATCCCATTCCATCAGGAGTGGGTCTTAAGTGAAGCAAGGGATCATTCACCTAGGTTCAGTTTGCTTGTAAAGAAATTTCTCAAATTGTGAGACAAATGCGACAAAATAGTGTTCTTAAAAACTTTTGACAAGGAATGGAGAAAGGCTACAATGGGATTAGTATTTGATTGTTATGAAATTTTGATTTTCTATGATTATTCTAGTCTTTTAGTACAATTTAGTAGGTTTTCCTGTCCTTATCAGGACTTTGACTATCAAATATTGGTTTTACACTTTTATTATTTGTTTTGATGTCTATATATAAGCAACCTAGAAAGGAATTCAAGTTATGTATGGTGCTTTGATTCTTCAATAAACTGATTTTCTTGGGAAATTGATCCGTGCTATTTTTTGTTTTCCTCAATTGGTTCTACAATAATTCCAACCTACCCTCATATCTAATATCTAACAAATTATGTTAATCTAAGAGGGATCAGTTGTAATTTTTCCTATCCTCTAAGATAGGAGCATTCTCTCTTTCTCATTTATGTGAGATCTATCCTTTCAGTTTCCAAGTTTGATTTTCTTTGTTCTTCACTTACAGTCACTAAATTCTAAATAGTTCTTTGTACTTTTTGTTATTCATAATTATCTTTTATTTCCTCTGTTTTGGATTTTTTGTCTCTACTTGTTTCACATTGTTTTCTTCATTATCCTCAGTTTATCTTCACTTCTATATCATTGTTTCCAATTCTAGATTCTAATCTAGGGTTATAAATTATACTGCGTTATGGAGGTTGATGTTAATATCATGCTCTCGATCAATGAAATGAATCAGATACAGCATATAAAGATGGAATGTTGAGTGTATCACGTGTATTATCATGAGTTAACTTCTCCTATACTGAGCCATAGTATGCTCTATTGTGTGTTGAATTATAATCTAATGAAATTTCTAACCATTTTCTCAAAAAAAATAAGGTTCTTCGCTTGATATATTCAATCAAGTGCCTAGTAGAACAACCCTACAAGAAGGTCTAGGATAAAAGGATTATGTAGTTTCATTTCAAAACTGAAGCAAGTTCTCGTGTCTATTACCATATACAAGTAAATAATGTCACTCAAAGTGCAACACCTAAACATTTGGATTATACTTCCCTACAACAATTGGTTCCTAACATTGAGAAAATAAAATTAGAGGCAATATGGAATAGTTACCTTCGAGATATGTGTACCAAGACTTCTGTGCACACCGCAGCATTTTAAGCATATGAAAACCCCAATATTTGCTGATCTGGAGGAAAGAGAGTTACCAGATTTCTTAAAAGCACGGGGTCAAAAAAATAAAATAACCAACCTCAACATGACTTCAATTTAAACATATGCACAAAATATAACTTTTCAGATTGCTAATAAGAAGTGTGCATTTAAGCTCTGTTAATATGCATATTCACAGCCACAAGGCATTAACATTATTCAACTTACGCCCATTTTGGATCCGGAGCACCACAATCAGCGCAAAAGCGATTATCACTTTGGAGCAATAGATCTTTTAATCTTCTTTTACCTTTGCAAAAAAACAACAAAATGTAGTGATTAAATATATAGAATAGATAAGAAGATCTTTATAACACGATCAAATAAATTGATGCTGAAAATGGGAAAGGTGGGAAGAATAGATGGAATGGGAGGTATTACAGTCATTAAAAAATGATAAAAGGTTGGCTACTTATTTGCAGAAGATACAACAAAAGGCATCAAATCATACATACTTATTGATCCAGCAAAAAGCAAAGTGTCCAAGTTCCAACAGAAAACAAAGAAAATGCATGGTGTAATTGATTTATCTTATTTCATTAACAAAAGCAGGGAGAATGGTGAAAAAGATAAAGGAATAGAAGCATTGTGAACAATCTGGGAGTACTTTCATTCCTCCTCTAATCATTCCTCACATCTAACAACAGTTTGGTGTTACTTTCACATCATACACTAAAGATTTTCAACCAGTAGCATGATTGCACATTTGTTACAAGCTAAAGAAACACCAACATGATTTTCATTCTATGAAGCAATGTAGTTTGTAGAGTAAATGCAACTTGGTCAGTCTCAATAAAAATGAATGTCAAGTAGAGATACCCATGAGAAATCTACGCAGTACATTTCAGTTAACCAATAGATAGGGCAGTCCAATATTGTTCAAGCAATCGTCAAGTTTCTTCAACATAGCAAAATGATGAAACTCTTAATCATCAGTTACTATACAAGTTTCTAGCAAGGGATTTATCAGAAAGAAAATCCATCATAGTACTTCAGTTCTGCTATCTTACCAAAATAAAGCCAATACTCCATATCATGTCTAAACATATCACAAGTCAAACTGATTTGCGTTAGGAGTGAATAAAATTCTAAATTTCAGATTCAAAAGCAAAGATTTTCAGTATCCATGGTCAGACTACATTCTTAAAGTTGAGCATTTTACAATTAAGCAATGTTGCTTCATATAATGATACTCAAAACAACACCAACTAATATAGGGTTCATGGTATGATTGGTCACTTTGACATCCATTGATTTTCCACAAAGAATTATTTAAGTTCCCTATGTCTGAGAAAGTTCCATTTTTTTCCTTGGTAGAGAATCTAAACCAACAAGGAATGACGGAACAATCCACTTTCACATGATGATAAACCTCTATGCAAAAGCTTAGCAAGGGAAAAATCCCTAAATTTGTTCCTTCCATCTTCTTCATAAACAATTCAGGGCTGCTGCAGAAACCTTTAACATTAAAAAACATTCAAATTACAATAGTAAACCTGTTGACTATTCTTATGCTTTATTGCTACTTCACCAGCATACCTGAGGCAACCTGCTGAAGCTCTGACAAATGGCTCATTGCTTTGCTAATAACAAAAAATCATTCAACAAAATCCTGTCTCCACCAAGTTATCTGCACAAAATGACCAAAAAGAAAGGAACCCAGTTCAGTAACAATAATAGAAAACTAAAATATTTGGTAAAAAAAAGTACAAATTCCTTTTACCTTTTCCCAATTTTTAGAAAACATAAAGCCATCCCAGGATTTGTGCTTGGCAACTAGCAAAAGCAACTGTATAGCCAAGGCATAGAGAAGAGGGGGGAAATCAAAAACTAAAGTAGATGCTGTCCAAACCAGAACTATTGACCCACCACAAATACCATATAATAAAATACAAAGATGGTCAAAGTGTCCAACAGAATAATTACGGCAAATTTTCCAAAGACCCCTCGTGACACAACAAGTGTCCAAAACAAATAGATAATAGAGACACACCTAGCAGCCTTGACAACTAAAAAATTAGAGCAGCTTTTCTGGTAGAAGTAGAAAAGGGGGAGAAGAAAACCAGTTGGGTGCGCTTCCACAAAGAGGTCCTAAGGTGTGGCTGGTGCGCCACTGAAAAGAAAATAAGCAAGTTTAGGTTCTTGGTGCAGATGGATGCTAAGGACAAAGAGGAAAGATATACTTGTATCGTTTGTGGAGGCTCCTTTGCAAAGTTCCCATGACACCTATGAATAAAACAAATGCAAGGCTTGACATTACAGAACCTAGATATCGCAACTCAAAAACAGAGTAGAAGGGGGGTCAAAAAAATTCAAAGCTCTTGGGTAAAACTCAGTTAGTAGGTTCATCTGTTTTGATTGAATTTGTGAGCATCCAACAGTAGCCATTTGAAGACCAACTAGTTATCCAGTGAACTAGTTATCCAATGAACTGTAAGCAGAGTGGTTTTGACCTCCATGATGAAGCATGTAGAATGCCCTCTAGCAGTGCTACAAGCCCACGAACCTGAGCAGGCATCAACATGTATTATGCCAGAGCAGCTTCAGCTACTCACAAAATGCTAGGCCACTAACACTTTCTAATGCTGTATCTCCAACAATCACCACCTCTTAGGTATTGTCACCAGTCGCCTGTTATATCCTCACAAAATGAAAAGCGATGTCTACCACTGTTTTCCCAGTTCTATGCTAGCATTGTTATTTGCTTGAATTATCTAAACATTCAATAACAGAGAAATGATAAAAGTTTAAGCTTTACATTGAATCGGATAAATAGCCTGTTTATGGTCAATAATTCAATACCATAAATAACAATATTTAAGCTATCAAATCTACTCGTCATTGAAAATATAATAGTATAATCCAAAAACTGACATGATTGGTCCCACTAAAAAAATGAAAAAACTAGATAGAATTCAACCTAAATTAGAATTCCAAAACCAAACCAACACTTAGAAACCACCGATCCCAATGTCTCAAAAACAAAAATTACAAATAATAATAACAGCATGACAGACCCAATGAACACTTCAAAAATTCAAAAAAGAATCATAATAACACCGAACATAAAAGTAGCTCAACGATCTGTTTGGATGCTGAGAAAACGCAGGAAAATAGGAAAAAGAAAAATATAACAGAGATGGAGATGGTGGTTTGCGAGATTCCACGATTTACTAGAGAAACAAACAGATGGTGAGTATAAGAAGATGAAGAAGAAGGTGTAACCTTGCGAAAAGGATAGCACCGTAGAGAATGTTTATGACTCGGAAAATCTCTGCAACTGCTCCTTGTACAGAATGTTTTTCTTTTTTTAATTCAAGTTTTAAGTAAAACTGGAATTGGAAATTGGAGTCAGGGAGAGAGAATTGGAATGATCTATATACAAATATATTGAATGACAGAAATCTGAAATTTGATTCAATTATTAATATTGGTGAGAGTAATAAGATTTAATTGTTTAAAACGCAATATAAGAGTTTTTTTTTTTTTTAATCAAATGTAAGAATATAAGAGTTGAATGAGAGAGTTGTTGCGTCGTTTTTAGGGTGATTTTTATTTAAAAATAATATTTAAAAAACAATTATTTTTCATGTTAATAATTGAAAACAATTAAAATATAAAAAAATTAATTTTTAGCCAACGGTTTAGACCGAGTAATTAAGCACCACGTTAAAATGAACTTTACATAACTTGTCACCTAATAAGCACGTCAGAATCTTCCACGTGTTTGTATCCAGTACTTTGTTATCATAAGTTTTTCCAATAATGAGGGGGTATTTAATCTTTTCTAAGTTACGTTTTGGTTTGTATTTTAAAATACAACAATAAATATAGAAAATATAGAAAGTTATCCAGTTAAAAAAAATATAAATAGAAAAATAAAATATTAATTTATTTTTAAAATATTTTTCATGTGAATTTTTATATTATTAAACAAGAAAATATAATGAAATATTTTGTTTTTGTTTTTTTATTAATTAAATACTAACTTATAATATGTATTAGTATTTCTCAAATATATCTAAAAGTAATTTAGGATATAACTAATCAATTTACAAGGCTTTACGGGTTGGATAAAAAAAATCTAACATAAATAAATGAATGTGTAAGAATTGTTAATGTTGCACGTGTGCAACAATTGTTCTTCCGAGTCGGGATTTGATTTCCTTGATAATAGAGAAAAAAATAAGAAATTTTTGTTTGTTATTAGTAAAAAAAAAAAAATCACTACCTAGTATTTCGATAATTAAAAATTCTAACTAGTTTTAAGATCTAAATAAAGGGACTAGATGTGTATAGAGAAAAGATATTACTTTTACTACACATTACCTAATGTACGCTGCATTGTTTATTTGTCTGATATAAACTAAGATGTTGTTGTGTTTTTTAACTATTAGTATATCTAAGGTTTTTAAAAAAATCATTATCAATAAAGAGGTCGTTATCTTATCTAGTTAAAGCCTAGACACTCTAGAGTAAAAAAAAAATGTATTTTTTTAATATTAGAAATATATCTTCCGTATAAGTTTGTAATCATTGATATTGAGAGTAACAAAATAATTTTTTTTAGTATTTTTAAAATGTAAGCCAAGTTCTCATGATTTTAATAAATTGGTTACTAAATCCAAATATTAAATACGTGAGGATACTAAAAAGTGGGAAAATTAAAATTAATTACAAAATAATTTTTTAAAAATTAAAAATTTATTAAAAACTGGACGAAGACCGTGTTTAGTAAGATACAAATAAAATATTTTTATCAAGGCTATTTTAACCATGATGTCAATACAAAACAAATTATCATTCATTACCTCAAAACCAAAAAACACCAACTATCCACACAAATTTTATTAATTTCACTTACTTCGTTCGAATTTCATGTCAGTCCAAATAAATTAAAATAAATTCAAACATAACTCTTGCACCAATATAATGTTCAAAAAAGCAATATCAATCCAAAAAATAATCTCACAATTCAACACAAATAACCACATAATTTCAAACTAAAAAAAAAACATCTAATCAAATTAATAGCATCCAAACAATTCAAATATTATACAAAATATTTTGTTCTAAAATTTCATAATTTTATAGCAATTTATCCAAAAAAGATTTGAGTTTATAAATCAACCTTTTAAGGCGTTTGAAATGCTCAGGTATATGATAAAAAGAAAGAGTAAATCTCTAATATGAGATAAATACTTACAAATATCATTTTGTTAGTGTATATATTTTATAGCTAATTAATTGGTTATATATGATATTGATTTTATTTATGTAAAAATATTTAATTTTTAATAAAGGTTTATTCACCTTTAATATTTATGAAATATTTGATTAATGAATCTAGAGTAAAGATAAAGTTCTTGGGACAAAAGTATTGTGCAAAAAAAATTATAAAGTTATTATAATTATGAGATTTCTATTGTATCAAAGTATTGTTCTTAAATATTTCTAGTTAATGCTCTATTAACATTGGACATTAATCCGAGCTGTTGATACAAACATATTATATTCTTTCTTATATGAAAAGAATCAATTGTTCTCATAAGTTAAGGTATAAAGAATACATAAAACTAATATGCAGGTGCTTGTCAGATGAAATGTATATTGAACGGACTAGCATGAAAATTACATACAGAGAGAGAGATTACTTGTATCCATAAAAAGACTCATATGATTATTGTGTAAAAGATCTTTAGACTTGAGATGATTAAGTTATCTTATATAGAGAATATTATGCTGATCTTACTACACATTATCCAAATCAAGGATCCCAAATAAGCAAATATTAGTAATAAAATAAATCATATAAAAGTATTTAAACAATCAAAATAAAAATTATCATCTTAATTTAATTTTTTTAAAAAAACTGAATTTTATCCAACCTACCCAAAATGAGGTGGAAGTAAGGAATGGGTTACATCAACCAACCAGACGGGGTGAACTCTGTTCCACCTTCCATCCGTAATTATCCCTTTTCCTTTCCATTCCAAAAACAATAAGCATTAATGTCACTATCTCCCACCTTACCTCCCAATAATTTCGAAAAAGAAAACGATAAAACGATAAAAGGGAAGCAAAGGGTTTGTTGGGCTGAGGTACTTGATGGATTTGAGTGATGGCTTTGATGAATGCAAACATTTATAAACTTAAAGCTTCTTTGTTTTTATATTTTAATAATATTTTTTTAAAAAAAATATTTTTTATTATTTTAAATTAATTTTTTAAAAAACAACATTCTCAAATATAAATAAATAGCTCTTTTATCCATTAATTAATTATCCCAAAAATACAAAAAAAGGAACGCATTTATCTGTAACCCCAGTTGGTACTTAAGGTTTCATAGCGTATTCTTCAAAACGAGGGGGGGAAAGAGCGAACACATTTTTTTGGGCGAGGAAGGGAGGTCAATGGTAAAACAAAAGTAAAATGCTTGAAAAAGAGAAGCCACGGAGCCCATATGGGCCGGAACACCGGAGAGTCCTTGGATTCCAAACCAAGCCAGTGCCTTTATATAATCGTTATGAGTTTATGACAGATGCTGCCCTTTCAGCCACTACAAGCGACAGACTTCACCTCCACGGTTGACACTTGACACAGCAAAAGACAACTTGCGTTGAGAGGATACAAGAATCATTTATCAATACCAAACAAAAGGTTTCTAATTTGTTTTAATCCATTTGATTATTTAACAGCACAGATGAATGGTTTCAGCTAATCAAGTTCATGTGATGCTGACCAACAACAGAAAAATGCCACATTACCTAACAGGACCACACTGCTGCTGCTGTCTCGATGCTCATAAAGATGCAATATCAGTACACTTCAACATGCCATTGTTTTTTCTTCTTAAGCTGTGAGAGCTTTTCATCCCACTTCTCTCCTCTCTGTTCCGCAACTTTCTTCAGCGTATCTTGGATCCCAGGCATCATTCCCTTGAGTCCACAGAAATATATGTGGGCTCCATCATCCAAGCGTTTGAAGATCTCATCACTGTATTCCTCAATCTTATCCTGCACGTACATCTTGCCTCCACTCTTGTTCTTTTGTTCTCTACTGAGTGCCTTGTCATACCGGAAATGGTCCGGGTTATCCTGAAGATATTTGGCAAATTCCTCGTCATAGAGGAGACTGTCATTGTTGGCCACCCCAAGGAAAAGCCACGCAAGACCACCAAACTTGTATGTTGGGACAGCCTCCATAAACATGCGCCGGAGATAACCTCTAAATGGAGCGACACCAGTGCCAGTAGCAATCATTATGTGGGTGGCATTTGGGTCATCCTCAGGTAAAAGCATTATCTTGCCAGAAGGTCCTGCCAAAGATATTCTATGACAGTTAATGGCTAATAAATCATCATGTGATGCAAATTATATCCACTAGCCCAGTCCAAGAAGCACCCGAGACAATCCTAACAACAATTCATGTGTTTTACCAGCAATTTGGAGACTAGGAGATTGTTTGGCATGAGTTATAGATTGCTCAAAGTCACGACAAAAAGAATTACTTTAAGCCAGATGCTTTTAAATTGAATGGTATATTTGATAGCAGTGTCATAATATTAGTGTAAAAGAAGACTTTGATTTAAATCTAAAAGTAGCTCATGAATCAATCAACCTTGAGTAAAAAGTCAACAATCAAAAGGTTTTTTTTTTTCCCTTAAAGCAAGATTTTGACTTAAAATCTAAAAATAATTTAGGAATTTCAGTTAAAATGATTATGATTTTGCTTTAGTCAAGTCAAAAAAACAACTTGAATCGTTTGTTTTCTAATAACAGTATATCAATAATTAAGCATCAGAACACAAAACCAGAGCATCCTTTGGTTAGCTAAAACTAAGGAAATAAACAAATAAATAAATGATACAACAAAAAATAACAAGTTTCTCAGTCTTTCCACCAAATTAGCAGGGCCATACCAGTGATCTGAACTTTGTCTCCAGGCTTTGAGTTGCAGAGGAAATTGCTGCACACACCACTCTTCGAAGGATCCTCCTTTCCAGTCTCAGGGTCATAATAGACAGCACGGCGGACACATAAACTAGCAGTCTTGCCATCAAAAGAATCTCCATACCTGGTAGATGCTATTGAATAAAGACGTACATTGTGGGGGGCCCCTGGTTTCTTCGGGTTTTCACCCTATGATGCAAAGAGACAAATTACATTAGTTAAATAGAAGCATTATTACCAAAGTATTACAAAAAAAGATGAACAAAATGTTGACTTTAATGCAAAATCTAGAGTCCCACTCTTCAATTAGACTGGATCGAGTAGATCAGGATCTGCTAGATTTCAACTATATCAACTTGGAACTAAAGGTTAACAGCATGCTCAGACTAAAATGACTGGGATGACAATGCTTACTAGAACAGCATATGCATGCTCTAGCACTTCAATGCAATCTTCAACATGCCCAATCCCCACCCAAAACCATCACCACCACCAAAAAGACAGGCAGAAGTCACCAATTTAATGCAAACTATATACATAATGATAGCAGGCCTAGTCGATTGATAAATAACATGACTTACAGGGGGTATTACGCCATAACTCTGTCCTTCCCAGTAGGGAACATTACCACCATGATCAATCACTACATGGCAAGTCTCTCCAGGAGCGTTTGGGCCGACAATCCTCTCTACAGAGACAATTGTTGCTGTGTAAGGTTCCTTGGGCTTGTATGTATTCAATGGGGGTTCCTTGGCATCTTCAAGTCCTAAAGGTGAAACTGCAACCTTAGATCTACTGGCTTGTTGCACAGACATGCATACCGACAATCGTTTTTTCAACCCAGTATTCCTTGATTTCAAATCCAAAGATGAGGCAGGGTGCCATGATTTATCACCAAAGCTTATATTTTGAATCTGCAACAAAATCATGGGCAACTTCCTTGAGATCTAATAAGCATGCACACACACTCATTTACATTTACATGAATGCAAAGCACATGGATGGCAGACACATGTACACACATACACAAACACATAATGAAAATTGGAGCACATTGAAACGCTTAAACAGGGATAACTGTCCAAATCAGATTAGTGCCTCATCATGTAGAGATTACTTATTGGATACAAAGAAAATTGGCTCAATCACCAGTACAAGATCTATTAAATTAGGATATAATTTTAACCAGTCATATAGCTTAGCAGCTTGCATGTGCAAAAACATATGGAATGACCGGCAACTTCACTTAATGGAAGACTGTGGTAA
>Ga0325404_1004269_pt1 | contig 15217 bp, 8 predicted proteins | sample PopdelMetagenome_18_FD_205664 | JGI IMG/M metagenome (GOLD analysis project Ga0325404, IMG submission 205664) | Populus deltoides microbial communities from Bellville, Georgia, United States - Xylem-Control-R1 | ecosystem: Host-associated > Plants > Phyllosphere > Stem > Wood/Secondary xylem... | reverse complement strand
TAGCCTTCTCTATTTTGAGCTATAAGCCAGCACATCCAGATATAGATGCATGAGAGGTTTTTATGAGATTCATTTTTTTTAATTTTAATTAATTTTTTTAAAATAAAATAATTAAAATTATATTTAAAATATTATTCTATTAAATACTATTTAATTTTAAAATTATTTTCAAATAAGATTAAAATATTTTTTATACTATCAGCAAGCTCTCTTGTTATATAGCTATTAATGATTTTTTTTAAAATTTAGTAAAAATTAATTAAAATAAAATAAAATTAAATTTAAGATATTGTTTCATTAACCATCTTTTTATTAGCAAATAGGTCTAATTTAGAATTTATTTAATATTATTATAGTATTGCTTTTCAACTTAAAAATATATTAAAATAATTTTTATAAAAAAAATTAATTTTTAATATCAAAATAATTTAAAAATATTAAAAAAAATTATAAAAACCACACCTTAGTCCAATCCACAATCCAATCCAAATAACTTTCTCCCAACCACTTTCTCCCAGTGATTAGTTTTACCGAATCAACTTTGTTTTAAATAAAATAGAAAGAAAAGAAAAAGAAAAAGAAAATCCAACCTTAAAACATAAACATAGTACTAAACGAAACACAACACCATCATCTACTCTTCCATCCGAAAGAACATGAAGACGACGCGATCATCCTTAATCCTCATATTATCCATAATAATATCGGCAACAGAACCAACAAGAGCTGACAAAATAAATACAGTGTTAGAGCTAGACGAATCGAATTTCGATTCTACTATTGCCGCCTACGACTATGTCTTCGTCGATTTCTACGCCCCTTGGTGCACCCATTGCAAGCGCCTCGCTCCCGAGGTTTCTCCTCCTTTCTCTTATTCTTATAGCTTTTACTGAACTTAATGCCAAGCTCATACTTTCTTGATAAGATCTGGAGAAAAATTTAGACAATTTTTGTTTGATCTCATCTCAGTTTTTATGTATTGATTACTGTGGTGCTATGATTAATGACGTGATTGTAAAGATCATAATATTTTTTCTTTTAATTTGAGATTACAGTTTGCTAATTTTTTTTCCCGTGATCTTTTAACTGAAATTATTCATAATTCAGAAATCTAAGTCTCATTTTTTTTTTGTTTAGGTTTTTAAATAGGCAGCCTTTTGAGATATAGATTTATGGATATTGTTCGAGTTGAAGAAATTTAGTTTTTTTTTTTTTTTGTTAATCAGTGAGAGCAATGCATAGTGTGATTATTCGTTACAGTATATTTTTTAATTAATTATTTTTTATTTTTCAGTTAGATGTGGCTGCTCCAATTCTCGCTGAATTGAAGAAACCTATAGTCATAGCGAAAGTGAATGCCGACAAGTATGCCCGTCTTGCTAGGAAACATGACGTCGAGTAAGTAGCTACTACCTCTTTTTTGTGTTAATTTATTTTCACTTGGATCTCAGCTTTGATTTTGTATTTCTATGATACTGTGATTAGATGATGAATTTGTGTTGCATGATCTCAAGTACTTGTCTTTGCTGCAGTGGATATCCGACCCTCAAGATCTATATGCATGGTGTTCCGACAGAATATTATGGACCAAGGAAAGCAGAATTACTTGTTCGTTTTCTGAGGAAATTTGTCGCGCCTGATGTTGTTATCCTTAATTCCGACTCAGCTATAAGAGAGTTTGTTGAAGAAGCTGGGACACATTTTCCTATATTTATAGGTTTCGGTTTAAATGAGACTTTGATATCAAATCTAGCCATAAAGTATAAGAAGAAGGCTTGGTTTTCTGTAGCAAGTGATTTCTCAGATGATGTAATGGTACAATATGATTTTGACAAGATTCCAACTGTGGTATCTATTCATCCAAGTTACAATGATCATAGCATCTTTTATGGACCCTTTGAAGGTATGCTTTCATCCCATTACCAAGAAATTAGTGTTAATTTATGTATTGTTGTCCATTTGAATATGTTATTTTCAGTTTTCTCTATGAACTTTAACTGTTTGCATTTGCTTATTTGATGATGTCCTGATAGACATCTCGTGTTGTTGACTATGTGGCGTTTTTGTCTAGATACCCTTTGCTTCAACAGAATGGAACTAAAGAATAAAAACACTTCTGACAATGATAACAAAAGGAATAACACTCTGTTATGTTCTGTGCGCTTCATTTGTGTCTGTTGTCATCACATTGTGCACCATGTCCATGGTAGAATTTGCATAACATAAGGGATAATCATAGTGTTACAAATTTGTTGCTCTATTACAGATAAAGACTGGTATAGCATTAATTAGTTTCAAACTTTGGTAGATACATCATGCTTGTGTAGATGAAGATGTTTGAGTAGAACAACTAAGGAAATACTACCTGAACGATAATTTCATAATATGAGAAATTGTCATTTCACAGTTTATATGTCACAAACAGGGAGGGCATCCTCATTGAGAACTCAAACTGTAGAATACTGAATATTTAGCTAAGAGATTTGTGTTGGGGGCTGCTATTCATTCTGAGTTTAGGTCAAATATGACATGGAAAGTTTTAAGCTAGCTTATGGAGGACCTGTGCACTACCCTGGTCAATTGAATTGGTTATTTATCACTCTAAATGGACCTCAGTGTGGTATATTTTAACAACCTATCAGTTACCTCAACTAAGTCTGATTGATGGAACCTAGACATCTGGTGCTTGCCTGTTCAGATTCTTGTTCTATGTTTTTTCTCTCTGTTTCTTCTGTTTTGTCATAGATATCTCCCATTATTTGCTCGTAGTTTTCCCTTGTTTGTTTCTTTTTACTTTTTTCCATTATGGGTTACTTGCTTTTTGCTGCATTCATAAGTTGTACTTGCCTTTCTGTTAAACCTGCAGAGGAATTTTTGGAGGAATTCATAAAACAAAATTTTCTTCCTTTGGCTGTGCCCATAAACTATGATACACTGAAGGTACTGAAAGATGATCAGAGGAAAATTGTCCTGACCATCTTAGAGGATGAGTCTGAAGAGAAATCGCAAAAGTTGATCAAGACATTGAAGGCCGCTGCATCAGCAAATCGCAATTTGGTATTTGGTTATGTTGGGGTTAAACAATGGGCGGAATTTGCAGAGACATTTGGTGCCAAGGGGACAAAACTACCAAAAATGATTGTTTGGGATGGAGGCGAGGAGTATCTTTCAGTAAGTATTACTGCTGCAATACCATAGTCGAATACAATGTTTTTAAATCACTAGGAAGTTTTAATTCCCATTAATTTCATAGTTTACAAGGAGAAATAATGCATGCACTAACTTTATTTTTAATACTTTGTAGGTTATTGGTTCAGAAAGCATTGAAGAGGAGGACCAGGGGTCTCAAATCTCACAATTCCTTGCAGGATATAGAGAAGGGAAAACAGAGCGGAATAGAATTAGTGGTCCATCACTGTTGGGCTATCTCAATTCACTGATTGGAGTTAGAACTGTGTACATAATTGTGTTTTTGGTTGCAATGCTAATACTGATCCGACATATTAGCAAAGAGGAACCTCTAACGGTTGGTACCGGAGACCAAGTTGAACACGCGACAAGCTCTGAAGCTGAAAGCTCAGAGTATAGACCCGGGGATAAGCAAGACTAGAGTCAGTCTTCTGCTGGGGGTTAGTGCAAGTGCTATGATGAATCACGAGACAGTTTTACTGTAGGGAAAGCAACCAGTACCTCCCAGGTTATTCTGGATCTCCTAGATTTGATAGAGAATGATCTCTTCCATGAATATTTTTGAGTACCAGTGTTCATCAGCTTTTGCACACGTTAGCCAATTTGATGATTTGTGCTTTTGTTATAAAAGACCTTTGTATTTATTTTTCATGATGATAGCCTACGCTCTGCCCCTTTTTTTCCCCCTTGAATTTATTTAACTATGTTATTGTCACACAAAGTAAAGCACACAAGTTACCACCTCAGTACTGGTGGCCATAGGGGTGACCACTGGTTCGGAAAGTTCCGATCCTGTTTTGTGCAGCACATCACCCCCCGATCAATTTTTAGTTGCTTAATCGTTGCAATAAATCGGCATTCTATGAGTGCTTGAAAATGAGAAAATAGCATGGAAATCTTAACAAATTTAAAATAATAATCAATAAAGATAGAATAATAGCGATGTTCATCACATGGATATAAGTTGGAGAAGCTCTCATGCATCAGTGAAAATGAGACTCGGAGGACCAGTACTGGAATGATTTGTAGATCCTAATGGCAAATAAGAAGATTTTCTATCACATTACAATTACAGTTACATTACAACTATAAACTAAAAGCAAATCCATTTTTATTGTTCATTGTTGTACCAACTTTTTTTCATTTCAGTCATCAATATTTATTTCCTCGCTATTTTATCCTTGCATGTTAGTATAATTTTATGTGTTGAGATCTATTTCTCTTTGCTCACTCTCCAATTGCAAAAAGTCTGAGAATATTCTGGTGTTAAATTAAAGATTAATATTACAAAATAGAATTTTAAGTTATATTTCAATTTCTTTTTTGGAAAGAATTGGGATGAAAATTAACGGAAGTTCAAAAGGTGAAAAACACTTCAGTTTGGCTCCTAATTTTTTTTTTTTGCATATTTAGTCCCTATTATCTTAGAATTGTACATTTTGATTTCTAACATTATTTTTTTTCACCTTTTGGTCTCTAAATGTTGAGAAATGAGAGATGAAGTTGTCAAAAAAAAAAAAAAAAGACAGGAGAGAGAGTTCCGCCGGCCACAATAAACACTAATTCTATTTAAACTTAGCATGCATCATGATCGATTAATATTGTTAATCTTTCTCAATCATGGTTGATCGATTATAGTTAATTATTGGCATTCTTAATCAATTATAATTGATTTCATTTTAAAAAATATGTAGACACCTTTCAAGTCAAACAAACACTAAATTATAGAAAAAATAAAGATGTGCTTGTTAAAAAAATACATAGTCGATCATGTTTCTGTCAGATTCAACCATTTGTTTTTAAATCTTAATTGCTCATCACTTGGTATAAATAGTTTTAATATAAATAATATCACATGATTTCAACAACACTTTCTTAAAAAATTTCTCTATCAATCAAGCCTACAAACTAGTTTGAAAACAAACTCAAATTCTCTCTACTAAATACATAATCTATAGCTCTAGAATAGATTGAGAAAATAAATAAATCAAAACCAAAGAAAAACATTAGGAAGTAAAGGGTTGTTGATAGTAGTAAAGATTGTTTTTATGGCTCTAATCTCTTGCATACTAAAAAGCTCTCTTCATCCTTTTTTTATACAAAATTGTTTAGATCAAAACTGATGCAACCATGTTTATTCTAAAAAAATAGAATAATTTTTTCTTAAAAGTTATAACTTTTTCTTAAAAAAATTATCCATAAATAGGATTATTGATTAGATAAGTTATTCATGAAACTAGACTAACAAAAAATAATTTTACAACTAACCTAAACTCGAAGCTGAGCACAAGTGTGTGGTTTAAGCCCAAAGCCTAAATAATCTAAAGTATCTTCTCTCTGAAAGTTTTGGTGTTTTATGGATCCAATATTAACTTCTCAAGTTTTCAAAATATAAACCATTTATTAAAAAGGTTAGTTATCTTCCAATCTATATACCATTTTAGGTTTGAGTTTTAGATAATTAAAAATTCTTTGAGATCAATTTCTTTTTCATCTATGAATGGTTTTAGACAGTTAAAATTTCATATTAAAATAGTTATATTAGATAATATTTTTCAATGAATGCTAAATCCCAAATGTGAAAGGATTCTATATTTAATATGGCCTTAAAAATGCTTATTAAGAACTATTTTTCCAACAAAAATTCCCAAAACTAGTTGTGATCACGAGCCAATTTTTAAACAGAACAAAAGGGTTTGGTTATTTTGGGAACATGAAATACATCTAACATGTTTAAGGTTCAAGCAGGTGTGTGAATATGTGCAGTTCCAACATGCTCAATAGAGATATATAAACTCAAAATTACCAACCTGAAGTTGTTTACTACCTTGATATGGCTCATACTGACTGAGGCTGGCCAAGGGATTACGTGTTATTGCACCCTTCTCTGGACACCAAGCATATGGATTCACCGGTGACTAATTTGCTGAGAACATGACCATGTTTGCAAATGGGTTAATGGCATGCATATACCTTTGTGGATAGTTTGGTGTGGTATGGTTCTAGGCGTTGCACATTTTACAACGAGTTTCATTATCAAGCCTATAATCCAGAGACCAATTCTGCTTGTTCTCTTGTCCATAGTTTCTGAAATAGTTTTTGCTTCTGCTATTGTTGCGTTTATTTTTTTCTCATTCATGGCTAAACTCCTGATTTCTGTCATTGGTAACAAGTGTGCGTTGTGCTAGATGTGCTGATGGCAGAGTAATTGCATGTATTGTAAAATTGGTTACAACAAGGTTAATTAAAGTTAAAATTAAAAGGGGTCCACTCGCATTTTGGTTAAAAATTTGTTAGAATTTAATATCCAATATAACTCTTAAACATGAAACATCAACGTGGTTTAAAAAAAATATGAGTGAATGAGAAATTAATCTCAAATAATCCTTGATTGACATGTTTTGATGAAACCTAAAACTCTAAAAGAACTATAAAATTTTCTTGATATTTATAAAGTGAAAAATTAAAAAGTTAAAGTTAAGTTCAAAAAACACCCAAGGTTTTAAAGGGGACAAGTCCTAAGCAAAGTGAGTTTAGGGCTTAAACCCACACATATATACGCATCGGCTTGGTTTAAACCTGGGCTTGGGTTTATCGTAAAATAATATTTTAGGTTATACAATATTATTTTTCACCAATTGAAATTTGAACTTGGGTCTAGTCTATGAAAAACTATTTTTTCCAATCCATTGTTTTGTATAGTCAGCACATGAATGTTAACAATCTTTTCAAGAAGCATTTTCAGCAAATATGAATAAATTTTTTTACTAAAAAATTTATATTAATGGTCACTATGTTCAGATTTATTTTATAATTTATGATGACTAATCAAATGTTGATAATGATAAGAATTAATTTTGATTATTATCAAAATTATTTTTTAAATTTTTTACCTTCTAAAATTCACTATAATAGAAAGGTGAAGGAAAAGTTTCCTACAAGTTTTACACACACACACACTCTTCCACATCTTATTTTTAGTGTTTTTTCTTCTTCTTTTATACTTCATGTTTCCTTTCAAATCTAGAGCTGAAGTTCACTTTATTGAGAGATAATTGAGTTCTTTTATTTTAGTTCAAAGATCTTGTTTAGAAGTACATCTAAACTAAGGTGATGTTGTTGGAATCTTGAAGACGTATTGCAAATATTATAGATGTATAAGTGAAGAGTAATAAAACTTTAAAGATAAATTATTCATCATTGACAATAACAAAAATTTCATTACTTTAAATTGTCATGAGTTTTTACTTTGTAAGCTTATAGATTTAAAATTGTATGAACTCTAGGTTTTTCTTAAATATCTTTCTATGTTTTGAATACTTTACTATTTTAATACAATAATATAATTTATGAAAACAATATGTGTTGATGTTACTAGCTCCAGTTGATTGCTTAATATAAGTATCTTTGTGTATAAACTCATGACTAAACAATGAATTATGCAACTTAATGAACTAAACAATATCCTTGAATTCACTGTTTAACCCCTCAAAAATATAATTAGAAATTCATGGTAGCAAAGGGCCTCCTTGATGTAGTCAACTCATCATGGTAGGACTTGGCTCAATATAGGTATTGTGTGACAGTTTCAATTAGTTCTTGTGACAGTTTCTGTAGTGCTAAATGAATGGTCTTGATGGACATGCATAGATCGCTTCTAGAGGAGTCCCAATCAAGCATGATGTGGTGCTCTCAAAGATCACTGGTAAAACCTCAATTGACCAAGAGGCTATCAAATTAAGTACTCATTAGAAGCTGGTATTGTTGCATCCCATGCAGTGTAGAGTTGTTAGGTTGAGGGAGACTAGTTTCTTAGGAAATAATATTTGGGGAGGGCACGAGTTAATACCATTAATGTAACCTATAAGCCTTTGGCCATGAAGAAATGGCTTCATTTGAAGATTCCTTTAATGGCAAGTGGAGCACAACAACCAATAAATGATTTTTTTAGGAAGTCAAATGCTTATCATTTCTTCTTCTTTTTCTTCTTCTTCTTCAACATACAAGCTTATATGAGTTAAGATATTTATAAATATCAATGGTCATTAGGTAAAAAGCTTTGAAAAAACTTATTTGACTATATTACGCTTCTGTTTTATATACAAAATTGTTCATCCTGCCTCACATTCCATCTTTTCACACACATATTTCACCCTTCCTTCAAGAATTACATAAAAACCATTATCTTTTACACTTTTATTAAATGTGAAGATAAATGTTACATGATCATTATAAATAGTGAGAGTTGTATCAATGAGATATCCTTTGGTAGCGTATCTCACTTAGACTTAAAGTTTGTCTCACATCCTAAGCTATATAACATGTCCTGGGTTAACAATATATCCATAATAATCAAGAAGAGATGTATTTTTCTCATAAAGATTTTGGACTACTGTCTCACATCGATGGATGTCATAGCGGGGGCCAAAAATATGTATCATGGAAAAATTAGAGTGACCATCTAGTAATTAAAGGAAACTAAGGATCCTAAAAATTAGCACTGCATCTAGAAATTCAGGTAAGGAGTTAGTTGTTGTGCTCAAAGGAAGAACCACGTCACCCTTATATCATCATTTTTTTTTTATGAAAGGTTACCTTTACTTTGTGTTTTCTCCTAGATTTATCTTTTCTGATTACCATCAATTACCCAAACTTTTCTTTTTAGTTTTTTTAATCATCCGGTAAAAAAGATTTGTCGCCGATCCCTAAAATGGGAGATGTGTCAGTTTGATTATTAAATTCAATATCAATTCCTAAAAAAAATCTTTTGTAAAAAAATTCAATGTCAATACTAAAATAAGGGGTGAATTAAAATTTCAATTTCTCATTTCTAGAATAATACCTTGTGCTCCCGTATCTGAACATGTAATTTTACAAAGCTATTATGAGTGAAATAGTAATAACAAAATAAATCATGGACTATTATATTATTTGTATTTTTGTGATAATTTTTTAAAAAACCTTTTCTCCTAGCAAATATTTGAGCTATTTGCATCCTTGGTGACTAATTATGCTTGGAACATGCACCACAAAAAGGATTTTACCTTTACAAATCAAATCTCCAGAGAAAAAAACAATAATTTTTCTTTGATCATATAAAAAAACAATCCTACACTACCTGGCTCACATTTTTTTTATTGCATTACTTTTTTAAAAGGAAGGTTATATTTTATTACACTATTTTACGCAGCAATTGCACAAAATTTTTATTCTATCATAAATTCATGGCTGGCTTAATTGAAAATAAAAGTGTTCTTAGTCGTGTATTTTAAAGGAATCCTTATTTATAGCAAAACCTAGAAAAAACATTTAGATCATCTTATTCGAGTTTATATCACTCTAAAGAAAGGAAAGTTTGTTTGCTAATGTCAAAAAACATTATTTCTTTATGAATTGAGTGGTTTTCCTAGGCATTATAGTGTCATGTGAGGGAATCTTTATTAATCCCTAAAAAGTCTAAGCGATTATAGATTGCCTTGAACCTATGGATATGCATGAGGATTATAGTTTTCTTAGGCTTACAACTTTCTATCATCATTTCATCAAGGGATTTAACACCATCATATCTCTTATCACATATTGTTTGAAACAAGGTGGGTTTTAATGGAGTAAAGAAGCTAATAAAGCATTTAAGGAGGTTAAGAAGAAAATGATAGAGGCCATAGTAAAGCAACTTCCTCATTTTACTTAAGTGTTTAAAAAAGAATGTGATGTTTCAAGAGTTGGTATAGGTGGAGTACTTAGTCAAGAATGTCACCTTATATCTTACTTTAGTGAGAAACTTAATGAGACTAGATAAAAGTACTAAACCTATGACAGAATTTTTTGCAGTAGTTCAGGCCTTTCGCTATTGACGCCATTATATGTTACCATAAGAGTTTGTTCTTTATTCTGACCATGTGGCCCTCTATTATCTCAACTCCTAAAATAAGCTCAACCATAGGCATGGTCATTGGATTTAGTATTTGCAAGTCTATTCATTCATATTGAAACATAAATCTAGAATGGAAAATAAGGTGGCAAATGCCTTTAGTTGTTGGGTAATGTTGTTATCCGTATTGAGTATTGAAGTTACTGGATGTAAGAAACAGAAAGAAAAATATAAATCTTGTTCATAATTTGGAGAAATATGCATGACATCGAGAGATGAGAGTAACTGAGTTGTAAATGGTTATTACCTTCGGGAAAGGCATTTATTTTAGGATAATAAGCTTTGTATCCCGAAAATATCAGTGCATGATTTCTTGGCGTGAGAGATTCATATTGGAGGTCTTTTAGGACACTTTAGGAGAAAAAAACCATTGAAAAGGTGGAACATCAGTTCTTTTGATCTAGCTTAAAAAGAGATGTTTCTAAGCTGGTCAAACATGTCAACCAACTAAGCATAAAAAACAAAACACTGGTCTTTACACCCATTTGCCTATTCCTACTTTCCCTTGGCAAGATGTAAGTATGGATTTTCTATTTGGGCTACTATGTACTACAAAGAAGCATGAATTTATCCTTGTGGTTAGTGACCATTTCTCTAAATGGTCCATTTTATCATATGCACTAAGACCACAGATGCTTTTAGAGTTGCAAAACTCTATACTGACAAGATTATTAAGTTGTATGGTTTTCTCCAAACCATAGTCTCAAACAGGGATGTTAGATTTATGAGTTATTTCTGAAAAACCCTTTGACATATGGTGGGAACTAAGTTGAACTTTTATAGTGCCTACCACCCTTAAGCTGATGGTCAAATTGAGGTGGTTAATAGAAGTTTAGGGAATATTTTGAGATGTATAGTGTGTGATCATAATAGAAATTGAGATTTAGGCCTCGTTTGTTTCCTGGAAAGTAGTTTTTTTTTTAAAGTGAATTTCTAGGAAAGTGAATTATTCTCTAATGTTTGGTAGTGTAATGAAAAATAAGTTGGAAAACACTTTCCAGTGTTTGATTATGTCATGGAAAATGAGTTAGAAAATAACTTATTAATGTTTTATTTTCCTCAAGTTTATTAAAATAATAAGGAACAAATCTTACAAATTAAAAAGTTGAATGAGAATGAAATTGAAAAAAAAATATAATTTCATAAATTATCTCAAATAAAATAAAAATGAAAGATGAAGAAATTAAAATAATAATAATTAAAATTTCATAAATTATTTCAAATAAAATAAGTAACAATCAAAAGAATGAGGACCAAATTTGATAGATAAAAAATTTCAAAAAAAAAATGATAAAGAAAAAGCAAATAACAATTATAAAAATAAGGACCACAATTAATATAAAAATTAAAATTTAAGAGATGAAATATATATATATATATATATATATATCAATCAAATGTTTGAGGACTAAATTTGATATAATCAGCAAATAATACGATATTTCTAAATTTTTCACAACTTCCGGAAAGTGTTTTCTGCTTAAATTTTCCAGGAAAACACTTTTCTAAAAATCAAGCCAAATTTTTCTTTGACTGGAAAGTGTTTTCCGTTGACCAACTTTCCTAATGGCAAACAAACATAGGAAAGTTTGGAAAGTGGTTTCTCGGAAAGTGAATTCCGGGAAACAAACATAGCCTTAGTTCTTCCTACAATCCAATTTTCTTATAATAGCTTTGTCAATAGGTTGATAAGCATAAGTCCTTTTGAAGTTGTACATGGTTACAAGCCTAGAAAGCCTTTAGACTTTTTTCTCATGTCTCCTCATGCTAGGGTGTCTAAGTTAGTTGAGTCATTTGAACGTAGAGTTCAAGATTTGCATGTTAAGATCACTAAGCAGATTCAAGCAAGTAATACACAATATAAATTTCAATATGATTTACATAGATGACATAGTGAATCTAATGTTGGATATTATGTTATTATATGGATTAGATATGAACAATATCCTTCAGGAACTAATTGAAAACTGTAGGCACGTAATGCTGGGCCATTCAAAGTGCTATAACGGGTTGATCCAAATATTTATGTTATTTATTTACTGCTTAATTTTAGCATTACCTCTACATTTAACATTGAGAATCTAGTTGTATATAAGAAACCATATATTATTCTAAATGATTCATTTTGAGATGCCACCTGATCCTACTTTTTATGCTCTTACTGAAACCTCCACTCTTTTTACCTTGACATCAGCACAAAAAGATAATATTGATGCTATTCTAGATGAAATAATTGTTTTTACAAGGGATAATGAAGTTCAACAGTTTCTCGTTTGATGGGCGGGTCGACCAGATTCAAATTGTACTTAGATCACTAGAGATAGATGGCAGTAAATTGATTCAGATCTTTGGGAGTACTATTAGAGTCATTTAGAACTACACTTGACGAGGTCAAGTTTCTTCGACCTCGGGAGAGTTCGTGGGGACACCAAACCCAAACCGTAGATTACACGAGTATATAGATGAAGATAATAAAGGATGACCCGACCTGTCACTCTTTAGTTGGGAGACTGAGCCTATCTAGGCCTATTTGATTGTTTTTGTTTTATTTATTTGGGTTGTTTATGTTAGACAATTTTAATTGATAGACTGAGCTCAATACTTAGATGTTTTAGGGTTATGCTATTTATATGTTTCTTTTTAAGTTTGTAAGATATTTTTTTATGAATTGATAAAATACAAACTTTTCCTCCTTTGAATTCTCTTCTTCATAGTTTTTTTTTTCTTTACTTACTTTTAATTCTTGGCTTCTTTCTTTTTTTTTTCTTTATTTACTTTTAGATTTTTTTTAATTTTTATTCAGCATCAGATTCTCTCTAAAAAAACACCATCCAACAATGCTCAACCTAAAAAAAAAAGCCTTGTGCACTCTCTTACCAGCTGCAGAGCCAAAAGAATTTTCATCTTTATCTTTAATCAACAACAAAGATCTATCTCCAAACATAAAGGGTTCAAGATTACCTAGCTTATAGGTTTTATACCATCCCCTCTGGCCTATAAAGTGGCTAAAAAAACCACCAAAACAACTTCAATTAAAAACAAAATCCAGCCTTCGTCCATCTCCAACTTGAAATTTTGACATAGCAAAAATCCCTCTACAAGTATATGTTTGCTATTCTGGAAATCAAAGAGCAAACAAAGTGCTTTCATACCAGGTAGGAGGTTTACCCACCAGTACCAGCAATAACACTCAGCAGTAGAATGAAAAGACAAACTTAGACTGAAAAACAAGAAGAAAACTAAAATTTTAACAAAGAAGAGCTCCCTCCATAAGTGTTTGTTTTTTGCATAGTTAGTGGTTAATTTCAAAAAAGACAAAATAGTTTCAATTTCACTTGGTACACCTTTTCCAGCAATAACAACATATGGGCCTATATTATGGTGATTGTGATGGCATATAGAACCCACATGTTGTCACTATTCAAGTTACTCCAACAACTCCTCCAACCCATCCAGATCTTGTCTATCCTCTTTTAAATGGTTTATTGTATGTTCAATTTTGATGATTATTGTAAATATGTATGATTGTAGGGTGTGTATGGGTAAATTAGTGAAGGAGATATGTGTCAGTACATGTTTTTTGCATGTGTTAAATGGTAGAAAAAATAAAAAATTAATTAACTAAGTGTTTTAATTTGAATAATGGCCAAGCTTAAAAAAAAAGCAAACAAAAAATATCTTTTGCATAATTTCATTTTTTTGTTAAATATTATGTTTAGCATAAAAAGAAAAAAGAAAGAGAGAAAAAAAACCATTTTCCATGTTTTAGCATTGTAAAGAAAAAAATTGTTTCTGACAATTGTTTAAAAAATGTATTTTTGGGCTTGGTAATAAGTTTATCAAACCTATTAAAACCTTGATCCAAATAATTGTTAATTTTTATTTTAAATTGTTCAAAATATTATAGTATTTGTATAAATTTAGAAAAGCACAAATAATAATAATTTTTTTTTATCTAAAAGGATATATTAAGAATAGTATTTATTTTTTTTTAAACATAACTAACTTAATATCTGAATCTTTAAAATAAAAGTTAGTTCCCTTGAATCAAAGTTAGTTCATAAAAACACTTAGATTTTCTTTAATTGGGACGCAAAGCATATGAGATATGATGCAGCAAATTAGGGAGAGATTGATGACCATAGGATTTTACTTTTTTGTTAAAAAAAATCAAATAAATAATTAATTTCAGGCAATCGGTTTTTCATCAGTTTCTCTATTTTTGGTGAAAGCTTGTTTGGCAATCTTAGTACCTTTTGTAAAATAATAATAATAATAATAATAATATTCATATACCAACCTTAGGATTTTCTTTTTTAAAAAAATAACAATTAATGAAATCGACGTGTGGATGACAAAAATGCATCGAAAACATATTTTTTTGGATTTATTTTTTTTTTAGATTTTTGAAAAATATTTTGGAATTTTAAATAAAAAAATTGGATTATAACATAATCTGATAAGTTGAAGGAGTCATATCAAACCAACTCCAATACAATTTAATTTGAAATTCAAGCTAATTTGAAATCCAAGCCATGTCGCTAGGCAAATCAAATTTAATAAGATTGAGTTTTATGTGTATTTTTTTTAAAAAAATATTAACATGTAATTAAATAAAATATTAAATTATATAAGATGATACAAGAACATGTTTCTTTATCTACATTTATTTCTTAATTTTTTTTATTTGAATTTTAGTTATTATTAATAAATATTTTTATTATTTATTAGCCCATATAATTATTAATTTAAAATTTGAAAATTTCCCCGAACACTTACTTGAAAAGTAGAGATAATAAAATTGTTAATTATTTATAGACAACACAAACCTCCTCAACAAACCAATTGTTGAGCAACTCTCCAAAGCAACCCAAATTTGTGCCCTTTTTTTTTTTTTTTTCAATGTGAGACATTTGTTCAAATTCGTTTTGCTAATTTTGGCTTTTAAATAGGAGTTTTAGATAAAATCTAAGGTTGCTTGTCTCCCTTGCCTATATCTAGATCAAAACACTGCAACAAAGACATGGAGAAGAAAAAAAGATCCAGAAAAGAGAAAAGCCAATCCATTAAAATCATCACGCAAACCTCCAAATGCAA
>Ga0325404_1004268_pt1 | contig 15218 bp, 6 predicted proteins | sample PopdelMetagenome_18_FD_205664 | JGI IMG/M metagenome (GOLD analysis project Ga0325404, IMG submission 205664) | Populus deltoides microbial communities from Bellville, Georgia, United States - Xylem-Control-R1 | ecosystem: Host-associated > Plants > Phyllosphere > Stem > Wood/Secondary xylem... | reverse complement strand
CTTACTACTAGATAATTAGTGTTGTTGTATTTTCAATTGATAGCAAACGGGCACTAAGGCCAACATGATTGCCTCTCTTTTTTTCTTCCTGATTTTGACAATTAATGCATTCAAACCTGACCCTTTAATTACCATTGATTAAAAAAAAAACAACAACAACTATGCGGTGTGGCAAAGCCGCAAAAGTAACGCTTGAGGGTCGTGTTTTAGTTGTATGCAGGGGTTTGTTTCCTTCTACCGTTCCAAGTTTGACTTTTTATGCGTATACCTGTTATCTCCACGGTGTCTTACTTGCTCATTAGGCTTGCAAGGTGTTTAGTGGGTTGTGGGGAATAATCATATGCACGCAAGCTAACCCGAACACCCCATGCTAATTAAAAAAAAAAGCCACAAAAGTACCGTAACGAGGGAGCACATGAGATGAGAGTGGGGCGGTGCTATCGTGGTCACCCATTATGTTTTTTTTTTTTTGAAATAAAGAAAAGAAAGAAAGAAGGGAGGGAGGCGTCTATGAAATCTTGTGCTGCCTTATTAATTAATGTATGCCATCCAAACACTGCCTTAGATCCTTGACAATGCATTCTGTCGGTAGGCAATCCTGAGATCTCTCTCGTAGGCTACAAGATCGGACTTTATTCAACGAATAATGCCAGACTAATGCTTGATTTCATACCTTTGTTTTTTTTACTTCAACAGGGAATATTATTCTGCTTGCAAGAGCACCATAGGTTATCCTGTTCCTTATATCCTGGCCACTGCAGGGGTACAAAATAAAATCTAAAAAACAAAAAAAAAGTTTCGTTTTGAGAAAACTATGTTTATACGATAGAGTGATTTGCAAGCCGTAGGAGGGTTGCTGTGCTACCATAGTATAGAGGTAAATCCTTAAATACTTGATTCCAGTGGTAAGTATATTTATTTATATAATATTATTTAGAATTCAATTTTTTTAAAAAAAAAGATGTAAAAAAAAATATGTAAAATGAACTTTTTTGAAATTACAAATTTCTGTTTAAAATCCAATAAATAAAAAGGGTGATATGATATTAATAAAAGATAATTTTAAAGGTATTTTTATTCTAGCCTGTGAGTGAAATCATTATTCATTGGAATAATAATTTTACTATTTTGTCCCTCAACTAAAAAATCTTCATATTGGCAATTGGAGGTATTTTAGTCTTTTTATAAGACCCATTAGTTATTATCATATTGATTGGGGCTAACAAATATTTTTCTATTTTACTTGCATTAAAACTAGAGTCAAGGGAATTTTTTTTTTCATAATATTTTTTACATAATTATCATGTCCAATTATCATGTTCGATGACAGACATTTTGTTATTTCATTAGGCCTAGAGAAAAAAAAAGTAGTGAAACGATAAAAATACCCTTGAAAACCAAAAAATTTAAATTGACCTCAAGAAGCTTTTTCATCTTTCTGAAAATATTTTTTTATGTTATTATGTGGTAGGATGAGGGGCAATTAAGTCTTTAAACAAATGAAGAAAATAAAAAAAATAAAAAAACTATTAGTGCTTGCATAGCACGAATCAGCGTGTGGGAGACGCCCACACCATTCAGGTAATGCGTACGACACCTCTTGGCATCCAAAAGTGCCCTTCCACCTTGTCATTGAAGCGTCTTGGTGTCCTTTACCTACTGGTGCAGCGCATGTCTCTGGTGGTGGTCCAGTTTGTCGTCGATGAGCCTTTCTTTTTATTTTCCTTCCCCGAAAATTATAACTTTGTCCTCTTGGTTATTGGTATTTCAACTTCAATCCTTATTCTTCTAATTTCTAATTTTTTATGTTGGCTCTTCTGTAAAAGTTTTATTTGTTTTTAATTTCATTCGTTAATCTCAATTTACCAAATATTATATTATCTAATTTGGTTCTCATTCTTTTGGTTTCTAATTCTTTTCCTTGGCACTTTTGTAAAAGTTTTATTGGTTTTTAATTTCATCATTCAATTTAAATTGATAGTATTATGTTTTTCAATTTGGTCCTTGTAGTTTTGATTTCTATTTTTTTTATCCTTTGTAAAAGTTATTATTCTTTTCTATTTTCCCTTTAATTAAAACATTATTTTTAGCTTTTTATATCAATTTTGATCTTTATTCTTTTGATTTCTTTTGGTCATTTTACCAAATTAAATTTTCTTTTCAATTGCACCTTTCAACCAAATATAAAATTCATTTTGTTTTTCAATTGTGATCCTTATTATTTTAAATGTTATTTTTTTAATCCTTTTGATACTTGAAATTTTTTTTTGAATTTTATTTTTTAATATTTGATTGATTGAGAATTGAACTTCATGATTTTTATAGATTAGGTGCTTTAGGTTGAATGACCCGGGTCATGGGTTTAAAAAGTAAACACAAGTATTTTTTTATCAGGTTTTTCCAATCTTATGATCTGGGCCGTATATTTGACGGGATATTTTAGGTTGGCTCAACCCTGATTATCGGGGGTGACAAGTTTGTCATGCTTACCAAGGTTGATTAAGATCAATTTTTTATGTTTTTCTTACCCCATTTCATTTTTCTGTGTTTAATGGTCTGCGAATTGAGATATATTATTTGTTCACTTTAAAAAAAATTTCCCTAGGTTATCCTAAACATTTTTCTTTTAAAATTTGATCCATCTATTATTGTTTTTTTTCTTCTAATTAAAATAAAACCAGCTTATTTAACCCACTCGAGTCTATGACTCGAGTCACATATTTTTCTTTCTTTTTAAAACAAGGTTGTGGTAACTGAACATTATTTTTCGAGAGAGAAAAATAGTTCAACTTCGTGGCAGAGCACGTACATCGAGACTAGTTCAAACACTAAATCGATAATATTTTACCTCTAAAAAAGTAGTAATCAATGGTTGGAATCATTCATTGCTCTTTTCTCTAATTACTTTTTTTGGTAGTTATTTAGCCAAGCAAGCCATATTGAACACTGAACTAAACTACATTAAGGAACATGTCTAATTTCAACTAGTCAACAAAAGGTATAATGAGTGATATAGAATTCAAACAAACTTTCCTTGTTCTATCCATGAATTGATCACTTTTCTTGGTGATTTTTTTTATATATAAATGAGTACTTCCGGGTAAAAAACATAAAGAAATCTTAATTTAGTTTCCAAAATGTCATTCCTTTTGGTCTCATCAACTTTGCCTCAAACCTAATTGATTAATGACAATAATGTCTTTTCACCCATGCATTGTTATTGCTACTCATAGATTCTAATTTGTATTTGACTTGAACATGATGTTTGTTAGCACCAAAATACTCTCAAACCTATCTTAAAGCATAGTTTTAATGCCAAATTATACTAAATATTTCACAACTTTATTAGTAAAATTTAGTGTTAAAGATTCCATTAGGGTGGATTAGGGTTTGTTTAGACCTTTTAGATTAAGATATTTAATGAACAAGCGTAAATCATTTACAAAATCAATTAATCTCTTCAATTTTAATTTGACACTAACAATGGATGGATTGAAAGAATGATATTATTTAAGTTTATTATTTTCGAGATAAGATTTATAAAATGAAAAGGTTTGAAACATAAATAATAATACCACAAAACGTCAATAACTAAATTTATGTTTCACCATTTTAACAACTTGCATGTCTATTGCAGTAATGTGTTGCTAACCTTTTATTTTTAATAATTATTGGAATTTAATTGGATTTTGAGAGATTTAAACACATATTTTGAACTAAACTTCTCAGTGCAACTTCGTTTGCTTCTGTATCCCAAAAAATAAAACTTCAATTTCATTATCAATTTGGTTTTTTCCTCCAATCCAATCTAAGTCCATCATCATCATCATCCAAGCCCTCTTGTATTTGTTGCATCCAATGATTAATTATATATAGCTTTCTTTGTATTGTTTCATGAAACAGTCAAGTTTCTCAATATTTTATATAGAAATTCCTAAGTTTCATGATCTTATAATTAAAAAAATTATGGAATTCAAACTTGATATTAAAAATATAAGTAGGAAAATATCTTGCACATATGATTGCTCAATTTTTATCATGTTTAATAATGATGATGATCTTATTTACATAGCCCTACTATTTATAAGATCTGTAATTATTTAGTGCCTTGCTAGATAATTGGTCCGTGTTTCGCTATGAGTTGGGTAAAAAAGAATTAACATAAAAAATGTTCTAATTGTAAGATTTGTTTTTATTATCAACTCAAATTTGGACAAAAAGCAACCCGAACAATTGATAAAAACACTGCATGACTTAAAAAAAATTAATGACGACATAATTTTTTTGAATATCGAGACAACAACACTTGGATCTAAATAGACCAATCAAGGTTGTTAAACTCGTGACCTAGGTCATGGATCCAAATGAGTTTAAGAACTTTGTCTTTTGAAAATATTATTCTTTTAATTACATAATAATAAAAATAGACACTGACATGAAAGCAATAAAAAAAAAGATAATGATGGGTTATATAAAAAGAACACTTACTATTATTATAAAAAACTATTTTAATTTTATTCGATAACAAAGTAAAAACTGAATGATATTTAATAAAATAATATATCTAATATATTTGAGATTAGTTAATTTTAAAGAAACTTAAATTTAACTAAAGCAAAAAAAAAAAAAAGCAAAAAAAACCCAGAGATGCATGCTTAGGTGACCCATCATGTTTGTCCCATAAAGAATAAGCTTAAGCATGTGGGCTTGCCTGGTCAGGTAAGCATACTTGAGCCCTTTAATTTTTTAAAATTATAGTATGGTCAATAATTTTATTTTTTTTTTTACAAAAAAAGCAGGTAATGTATCATTTGCTAAGTTTACGGTCACTTGAGAGGTGGTCAGAAAATCATGCCAAGATGTTTTAGACCTAAAAAATCAAATTTTAACTTATATTTATCTAAAACACTCTTAGGTAAAGTCTGGTTACTATTCTGAAACAGAAAAAATAGAGATAGTGGATACAAAAATATATCTAAAATAGTTTTGAATAGATAAAAATAAAAACATAAAAATTGTCTCTATAATAGTTTTGAAGTAAATATTTGTATTTTCAAAATAAAAAATACAAAGAGACATGTACCTTTTTATTCTCATTGTCTATGTTTTTTTGTCTTGAAATAGGAACCATATACTACCTTATAACCAAATAAACTAATTCATTAACTAAAAAAAAATTCCAAATCAACTCAAAAACACAATATTGAATAGAAAAATAAAATTTTTTTCAACCTCAATCTACATTTTCTTCAACATAGAAGACTAAACAAAATAAATAAATGAAGAGGAACACTTTTGACACTAAAATTAATTTTTTTTTGTCAACAAAAACTCCGATATGCGAATAAAATAAAGTTTTGGATTAGAATATATAATTTTCAAACTAAAAGGACTAAAAAGAAATTTAACATAGTTTGAAGGGAAAAATAATTTTTGAAAAGGCATATTTTTTAACAGTAAAAACATTCTTTGTTTTAGCCATAATGTCAAATCAGGTCCCTTGATTTTCAATTTCTTTCAATCAATATAAACAAATATGTTTTTACAAAATCAAACATCATAAAGGAGGATGTTTTTTGACATATTGAGAATCTCATGAAAAACTAATAAAAATAAATTTTTAGGGCCAAATTTGAAATAACACTTTGTGCACAAATGAAAATGAAAAAAAAACTTGTTGACTGAATTGAAAAAAAAACCTTCAAGGATCAAAGAAAAATACAAAAACTGTCTCATTTAACAGTAAAGATGTCAGATGATGTAGTATTTTGCTCTATAATTTTCTATTATGTGCTAATATTGCTCGTTTGTGTGTACTGTAAACAACAACAATATTTGAAGAATTACATTACAATTACAAAAAAATAATTAGGACTTTTGTAATATAATTCTTAAAATAATGTTACACAAAAGATATTACCATTTGAAATAGTATGTGGACGGAAAGATAGCAGTGGTATAGAATTATGGATGGATGATATTACCATATGAAATAGTATGTTGGACTAAATGAGACAAATTTAAGAATAGAGGGACCAAATGCTCCATTAACCTTAACTAGAGAATCAATCAACTCAATGTGGAGTTTGATCTTGTACAATACAGCTGACTACACTAGATCCTCCTCCCTGCCACCGCGCTCCAATCTCCAGTCTTAACAGCTGATAAATGGTAAATTGTAGACAACATGAAGTTTTATCTTACGTAACTACCGGAGTCCTAGTGTGAATATTGGTTCAACTAATGTACAAACTCCTAAAAATCCGTCTTTTATTAATAGCTAATACTCTCCCTCCCTGCCAGCTCTGCTTCTTTACCCCCACGGTCACACTGGGACACTGAAACGGAGTTCAAGCACTGTGGAGATCTAGAGTGTGTGTGTGTGTTTAAGTAAGCTCTCATTGAAGAGCTAGCTAGATTCATCTTTCAGGTTTGATCCATTTCTCTACTTCTTTTAGTCTTCTTTTCTTCAAAAGTTCAAATCTTTTTGCTTAATGGATTTGGGAAATGCTATCAAACGATCTCAAAAGTCTCAGTCTTTTTACTTGTTTTACTCCCTTTCCTTTCTGGGTTTTTGAAATGCAATCAAAAGGTGTTACTTTCTTTCAGTTTTTGGTTTGCTGGTTTATGATCTTGTTGGGTTAAAAATGTTAACTTTGTAGTCGACCACAAGTCCACAACCGTTTTAAGACTCACGCCTGTCTTTAGTATAACCAAACTTTAGGACTAACAAATATTTGGCCTATGAATTGCAGCAATAGCTGTGAAGTTTTTTTTTTTTTTCCTTTTTCCTTTTTTAGCCATTACAGCTTAAAAACAAGTTCAGACTTTTTAGGCCCAGGAAATGAATCTAAGTTTCTTTTAGCTGCTTTTGTAACGATTCATGATAATTGATGACTTCGTTTCTAAATCTAGATCTCAAATTCAGAAAAGTGTTCAGCTGTTATATCAACTATTGGTGCTGTTTCTTTAAGTTTGTTCTTAAATTACGTGTTAATTTGTAGTGGATAATTTGAGAGTTATCCTTCCATGACAGTAGATTTGTTTACTGTTTTTCCCAATAGTTGAGTTCCTTCCAGAATTTTATTGGAGTTGCTGATGTTAAAATTCTAAAGACGCAGGTCAGAGATTCTTGTGATACATCTTGTTTTTATTAGTAAGTCGGCTGACCATCTTGATAAAAAAAAGAGCAGCTTAAAAACGTTAAGTGAGACGGCAGATTTATTTATTAATTGAAGTAAATCTGAAGTTAGCAATGATTTCATGTGAAAATCAATCTATTTGTCATATCTGTTGAGGTTAGAAGACATTTTGTTAATCATATTTGTATTTTATTTGAGTATATTAAGAGTCCTGCACTTGCCTTTTTGATGCCAGTAGGCATCATAACTCACTTATAGCTTAAACATATCTGCCCTTTATCTCACGATACATGATTTTTTCAAGTTTTTTTCAAAAAGTTCTTTCCTCTCAGCTTTAGCTTTTCTGCCAAATGTTCCACAGCAAGTTAAATCTTCTAACTATATTGCATCTTATTGTGTGCTTCAGGGGATTCTCCCAAACACATCATGGGTAACAAGCACAACTCTGCAGGGTTCAAAACACGAAGTCCATTGTCTATATTCATTGTTATCTGTTTGTGCTGTTTCTTTTACATCCTGGGTGCGTGGCAGAAGAGTGGTTTTGGAAAAGGAGATGGCATAGCTGTACAGATGTCCAAGCAGACGGATTGTCAAATCTTCCCTGATCTGAACTTTGAAACCCATCATAATGATGTTGAGATTATTGAGCCTTCTAAGCCAAAAGCCAAAGTATTTAAACCATGTGATGTCAAGTATACTGATTATACTCCTTGCCAAGAACAAGATCGAGCCATGAAATTTCCACGGGAGAATATGATATACCGAGAAAGGCATTGTCCTCGTGAAGAAGAAAAACTGCATTGTCTTATTCCAGCACCCAAAGGGTACACGACTCCATTTCCTTGGCCAAAAGGCCGTGATTATGTCCATTATGCTAATGTTCCGCATAAAAGTCTGACTGTGGAGAAGGCTGTTCAGAATTGGGTTCAATTTCAGGGTGATGTATTCAAATTTCCTGGAGGAGGGACCATGTTCCCTCAAGGTGCAGATGCATACATTGATGAACTTGCATCGGTGATCCCTATAGCAGATGGCTCTGTCAGAACCGCACTAGATACTGGTTGTGGGGTATGTTGATTGCTCTTATTATCAATAATTTCAATCAAATTGTTGTCAACCTATGAGTATGTGATGTGTATATAAATGTTCAGCTGCCTAATAGCTTAGAATTCAGTTCCTCTTAGTGGTTAGTCAGAACGTTTTGGTAACTGTTTTGCTGTTGTCTTTCATCTTGAGATATTTATCATGGGTATGGAGCCACCCTAAATGCTGCTTGATAGTCCTAGAATGTTTGACTGGGTTGTATACTCCCCTATAGTTTAAGAGCTAAAGTAAACTCGTCTTATGTATAATCAGGACTTTGTATTGTCTTTATTTGGGTGTGATGGCTAAATAAGGGCTGACCACACATCTTCAAAGGATCCGATACCTTTATGTGACTTCATTCTGGAGTCTCTAATGTTTAATATAACATCCCTTGTTTTTGTGCTTTTGGAGGTGGATTATTCTTTAAAGTACAAAAACCTTTTTACTATCTGGCTCACCCATTGTAACAGGACCTATAAGTTTGGAGTGATATAAGTACAATATAAAACCATTCTTGAAGCTCACTCAATAGCGTAAGCTTTTGGATTGATATGATTCTTTAACAAAGTATCAAAGCTTTAATAATCAAATGGTTAGGGGTTTGAATCTCACTATTCTTATTCTATCTTCAAATTATATTTAATTAATAGCACAAGGTAGTATGACTCATTGCAAGTCTCAAGCTCAAAGAACTGTCACTTGAGAGGGTATCTTAGAGAGTAATATAAAACCATTCCCGGAGCCTCATCTAATGGCTTAACATTTACGTTGAGATGGTTGTTTGACTGACAAATCATGATATTTTTTTCTACATGTGTTAATCACAGGACACAATGTAGAAAAAAATGCATCATATGTTGCACTAGTGGTCCCAACATACTTTCCTCCTTCCCTTCCCCTCTGCAGTGGCATGAAAGCTACTCATTTTAATTGATGGCTTCTTATTGTTTTATGCGGCTGAGCTAATGAATGCAATTATCATATAGGTAGCCAGCTGGGGAGCATACCTGATGAAAAGAAATGTGTTGGCTATGTCATTTGCACCACGAGACAATCATGAAGCGCAGGTACAATTTGCATTGGAGCGGGGAGTACCTGCTGTTATTGGGGTTCTAGGTTCAATACATCTTCCATACCCATCGAGAGCCTTTGATATGGCCCAGTGCTCCCGATGTCTAATTCCATGGGCCGCAAATGGTTAGTGCTACTACTATTAACATCAGTGATGATTTTGTTTATTTTTCTTAAAAGTACACTTCAGTATTTCAACAGATGGATGGAATTATAGATATCTGTATGTGTGAAACTTAGTCTAGATATGCTATTGATAACAATAAAGACCCTCTCCACGAAAATTATAAGTTTGTAAGAGATGATTGATAATTGAATGTTTGATGCAAGATCTTCAATCACAGCACCCTAGTACAATGACTTACAAGTTGTGACAGATTTGATAGGTTGGAAAAATGGAAAGTAGATGATAGGCTGTGTTTAGCGAAGTAACAAGAAGGAACTAAGGATCAAGTAGATTTAAGAAAAAGAAAACAAACCTAGCATCACACTACAGCTCCTAGAAATCACACCTAGGAATTCTTAGGCATCACTCCTAAGATAAGATGCATCTCTCATCACATAAGCGTGAAGAAACCATTTCTAGTAAAAATAATGAACTCAAAAGGGCAGGCTCGCAAATAAAAATCAGAACATGAGCTGGAGATTGATACTTGATGTTATTGGAAACTATGTTCTTAAGCTAAAAGTATCAGTGCCTTGACCCTCAGATGGATTTTACACTACCTTTTCCCTGTTGCCATATGATAATCAGGAAAACTTTCTAGTTTGATAGATGGTTTGTTTTGTTATTGCAGTTAAAAACCAGCTGAGCTTTTAAGATTGTGCTCCACAAAAACTATATTCTCATTTCAGTTAAACTTTTTACTTATCTTATTATCTTCCATGCAGAAATATCTTATGAAATTTGGGGTTTCAATACCTAAACTGATTGTATTAACTAGATCTCTTTTTATCTGGTGGAAGCTTGCAATTTTTTTAACATGTGGATTCCTGTATCCAGATGGAATGTTCTTGATGGAAGTTGACCGTGTCCTCAGACCTGGTGGATACTGGATCCTTTCTGGCCCGCCAATCAATTGGAAGACCTACTACCAGACATGGAAACGGTCAAAGGCTGATCTCCAAGCTGAGCAAAGAAGGATTGAAGAGCTGGCTGAAAGTCTTTGCTGGGAGAAGAAGTATGAGAAGGGAGATATTGCTATCTTTAGGAAAAAAGCAAATAACAAAAACTGCCGCAGGAAGTCTGCTAGTATTTGTGAATCAAAAGATGCTGATGATGTCTGGTGAGTTTGCATGCACCTTGATTTGCTTATTTTTTATTACACCTGTTAGAGGTCTGAACAGCCTCTTAGAAGATGTTTTGCTCATCTAGTATGATGTTGCATTGGAATGTGCGGACATTTGCCAAATTCGCTGCATTTACTTTTAGAAAGATGGAATTGAGAGGCTGTTTACAAGGAAAAGAAGAAGCTTAAGAGGAGTTTGCTTCCTCATGTTCTATTTGGTTGAAATTTGGAGGGTGTGAGAGAGAAGAATTTTTGAAAGGGGAGGATAGCCCATTTCAAGGTTAAAACATCTCTTTAAAATGTTTATGATTGCTAGACATGATAGTGCTAGGTTCACTCTTGTTTCATTTATGGTTTTGGGTGAAATTTTATGCAATGCCATTGCTTAGTTTCATTCAACTTTGAATTCATACCAAACATCTAAACTAGAAAATGTCTTATTAAATGGTTGGACTAACAATATATAGCTCATGACATGCATGCTGTTAACTAAGATAACCATGAATTGATTAGGTAATTGATGGAGGGACAAATATGAAATAAAAGTAAAATAAAATGATTGGAGGTCAACCCGCAGATGAAGAATTTCATTCTATGCGTGATTTTCAGTTTAGGCATTCATTTCCTCTTTTATCCATTTCCATGGTGAACTAATCGGGTTAGCATTCCCTCATGTGACACCCCTTTGACTGTGGTGGATATAGAACTTGCTATAATTGCCTTTTTGATATCTAGAAGTAACAATGTTTACCCCCTGTAATTCTTTCCCTGCGGTTTATTTTAGGTACAAGGAAATGGAAGCATGCAAAACTCCTCTCCCTGAAGTAAACAGTGCAAAGGAAGTAGCAGGAGGGGAGTTAAAGAAGTTTCCAGAGAGGCTTTTTGCAATTCCTCCTCGAGTAGCCAAGGGACTTGTCGAGGGTGTCACAGCTGAATCCTTCCAGGAGGACAATAAACTTTGGAAAAAGCATGTAAATGCTTATAAAAGGAACAATAAGTTGATTGGCACTACAAGATACAGGAACATCATGGATATGAATGCAGGGCTTGGAGGATTTGCAGCGGCACTTGAATCCCCAAAATCATGGGTGATGAATGTAGTTCCAACCATTGCTAAGAATACTTTAGGCGTTATCTACGAGAGAGGTTTAGTTGGTATTTATCATGACTGGTATGGCCCTCGAATCTTCTCTAGTTATTCCACGCTAATTGTGGTCTGATTTTTTTTTCTTCCTGTTGCTGGCCCCTTATGAGTCTTCTCAAGCAAAATGCTTGTGACGTTGCAAATAAATTGAGAATCACAAACCATTTCTTACCCATTCGAATTCCATCTCTTAATTGAAATAAATTGAGAGATGAACTTGAGAATTTCACTATTGATACCCCAAAAGGTCATTGCTTTCAAATCTTCATGGCATTTTGATTGGTTGTCTTCTTTCAGGTGTGAAGGGTTCTCAACATACCCAAGGACATATGATTTTATCCATGCCAATGGTGTATTTAGTTTGTACCAGAACAAGTAAGGCTCCTCCCCATCTTCTTCTTCTTCCAGCAGACCATAAGTTGGGTCAAATTTCAGTGCTATCTAATGATTGTTCATACAAGCATTACACAATTTTATTAATTTGTCAATGAGGATTTTTTTTAATCTTATAGACAAGTCATATGATGCATTTTATGTTCATGGTAATGTGTTCTCCGTTTGCTTAACATATTATCAGAGAGCAAGTTGTGCTTTTAAATTAAATAGTGTCATGAAAATCCTTTTTTTTTTTTTAACCTTTCTTACATAAAATCTGATAGACAGCTCCAGTTCTAAAATGCAAAATATTGATTTGAGGACCTCATGTGCTGGTCTATTATCTAACTTTGACCATCACTGAGTTGTAATCAAATATACTTGGAAACTGAAACAGGTGTAACCTGGAAGACATCCTTCTGGAAATGGACCGCATTTTGCGTCCTGAAGGGACCGTAATCTTCCGAGATGAGGTTGATGTTCTGAACAAGGTTAAGAAAATTGCTGGAGGAATGAGATGGGATACAAAAATGATGGATCATGAGGATGGTCCCCTTGTACCTGAGAAGATACTGGTGGTGGTTAAACAGTACTGGGTTGGTGGCACAGGAAACAGCACATCAAGTGATCAATAATCCGGTAGTCATTGTTTTCAGGGCAAAATTATGCCAGCAATTACAATGCCAAGCAAGTGATTAAATTGCTGAACTGAAGAATTCTGATTTAAGTTATTAATCTGTTATTGTTGATGTGGAGCATATGCACAACTCAGTGGCTTGATCAGTTAAATTATCAAGCTTCACGAATGCAATACTGATGACAAGAAGAACGTCCTTCACAATCAAAGATTATATTTCTTAGTTAACCACAGCCAATATTCAGTTTATTCCATTTTGCCAAGACTTTAAAAGTCAAAGAATCTCTGGGTCCATTGTTGTCCGAGGACCATCAATGTCAAATACCACTAATTTCTGGAACTTGAAGGACCATGGATCCATTTTACCCTAGAAAGTAATATTATAAATCATGTGATACCAAAACTAACCAGTTCTGCGAGTGATCATCAGTGTCAAATAATGCCCCGTGCATGTAAATCTTCACACGCATCGTCGTTGGGAGCAGCCAGCTTTCTTCTAACCAAATGATATAACACTTCATCTGTCGGCTTGACGATGAGACTCAAACCAAGAATTCTGAGGGCTTGTAAACCATGTGCCTGAACTGAACGAACGAAGTTTTACCATTATTGGTGTTGAAACCATCATCGAAATTGTATGACTTTTCTTTGCCTGCCCAAGTTCAGACTGGCTGGCCCCTCGTTGATTGAGGTAAAAGGACAGATGGAACATCCACCGATAATGGATGATTCAGAAAAAAATCCGAATATGCCCCCTTGGCTAGCCAGTAGTCCCGCGCTCGGAAGGGTCAGTTTTCTTGAATGAAAGTTCTTACTATTTTTGAAGTAAATGTTCATTTGTTCGAAGCTAGTGACAGCATGAACAGCTATTGTCCTGAGGTAAATATCGTCACCTTCCATTCCATATCAGAGAAGAACTTCATTCTTCTATAAATATTTTCATAATCAGTTTTTTTTTTCTGAACATCTTGAAAACTACCAATTGGTTCTTGGTATTGATCAAGTGATGACTTGATAAAACATTTCACCATTTAGATTATATTTTGATGGGTTCAAATGGGTCTTATATTTTTTTTCGTTAAGAAATACAGATGTCCTTGTGATCAAGAACAATTTTACAATCACATCCCTATAAGATTACATTCAATCATATAATGGTTAATTGTATCACTTTTTATGGATTTTTTTTATAATAATTGCAAATGTAATTATCCATTATATTATAATCTTTAGAATCCCACGATCAAACTTAAGAATACACTAAACAATTACATTACATGATCTTTTCATCCAATTAAACATCTTTAATATATCGATTTTACTCAATCTTGGATCGTTTGATGCATGCAAAGCAAAGCAATTGTTTAAATTTAAAAAATCTCTTTCTTTATTTGACATGGAAAATCTAAATTTGCTTGGCTTTAATATTAACTAGTCCTTTTAGACTTTTTTTTATTAGCATGAGTGTTCAGGTTAGCTTGCGTGTACTTCGACTATTTTTACGAGTTCTGAAGTTAACAACCATGTAAAATTCCAATTATCCTGAAGTTTGTGAGACTCGAATTGGTGGCTTCTATAAAGTAAAACCAAGATCTGACAAGTTGAACTACACCCTTCAAAAAAATTTTAGATTTTTTTACATGTGTAGGTGAGGGTAAAATATATAGTTAGCGACATCATCCAAATAGTTCTGCATGTGTGTTCAAGAACAAAGCAAAATACTCTAATAACATTTAGCAGGTTAATTAATCCTATAGTGCAATTCTGACAAGAGCAAAACGAAAACGCAAGCACAACAAGTGGTGATAATGCCTGAAGTAAGAACTTGTGGTTCTCAAGTAAAGCAGGAACTTGATTTCTAGAGCGTCCGTCTCTTGAATTACTACACTATTCATCCAGACAAGAAGACAGATTTTCGGATATTTGAGGTGATGTTTTTGAAGGCATATATAATTGGGTTTTGACAATTACCCTGTCAAATTCGAAATCGATTAAGCCCTTCGAAGTTTTCAGTAGCAATGAGAAGGGATCGAGGAAGGAGACAAACAGCTCATTAATTTTTTTAATATTTTTAACTTGTTTTGATGAATTAACATAAAAAATATTTTTTAATAATATTTAAATATATTATTTTAAAAATCAAGGAGCTCAAATATCCCATAAGGGATCGTGGAGGTGTCCACTGAGAGGGAAAGTGGCAAAGCTTCTCTACTACTGTCAATCGGCTATCGTGCCTATTGCTAGAATTAATGGTGATGTTGTTGGGCAGTGGTGTAGTGGGACAGGAAAACCTGCAAAAGGGCAATATTATAAAACTAGCTTGCCTCCCTTCTTGCTGCCGGACAATTTGCATATATGTACATGTTCGGACAGGTAAAGCTAACAAGATTTTTAATTTACTTTGGTTTTAAAATCCTGCGACCTCGAAGAACTTCCATGGTTTATAAGTACGGAGATTCAAAATTATATGAGAT
>Ga0325404_1004267_pt1 | contig 15220 bp, 12 predicted proteins | sample PopdelMetagenome_18_FD_205664 | JGI IMG/M metagenome (GOLD analysis project Ga0325404, IMG submission 205664) | Populus deltoides microbial communities from Bellville, Georgia, United States - Xylem-Control-R1 | ecosystem: Host-associated > Plants > Phyllosphere > Stem > Wood/Secondary xylem... | reverse complement strand
GCAGAATTATACCCCCAAAGAACAGGCAAGTTCAACAGAAAGATATGTTAATTAAGATCTTCAATGCCTAATATGAAAACATGTTGGACAAAGATAAGTTAATTAAGATCTTCACTTGTAGAAGGAGTCTGATCTTCCCCGGGATGGTGAGGCGGCCATGGCTTTGGTGGTCTATGAGGAAATGGAAAAGGAGGATGAGGAATAGGTGGATCAGGGAGTTTCCGTGGAGGAAATGGTACAGCATATCCACACATCCCATAAACGCAGCGGACCCTGCAGGGGCATCTTTTTCGGCATCTGCCACAATCAAACGGGCTATGATCTGTATCGACACAGAATTCACGGCAACATTGCCAAGTAAAAGGGCATCTAATTCCGCAGAAACTGCAATTATTAACATCCAAAGAGACATCAACTCAATGGTTTCTACAACACCGCATTCGAGCTGGAGGTGGATGTAGTCCCTCTCTACATCTCCACGGCATGCTCCAGCACCCTGGGGCCGTGGTCGAGGATCATGGTTCATTGCTTTCTTCAGCCATGGTGATATTGATGAGGCAGTTGTGAGATTGTTCTGAACTCCTTCAAGTATTGAATTTCCTTTTGTTAACTTATATATTATGGATATGAGCAAGATAGCAATTACAGCATTACCTACCTGCATTATTTAGCTGCACAAGTAGTGCCTAAAAGGAACGCTGAGATATATATAGGATCAAAAAGTAGTATATCTAATAGTTCAATTCAGCTTTGATCTTTGCCGTCAAGAGAAGCATGATGGGGCATTCATGTTTTCCTTACATCGCTAAACAAATGAATTCTCGTGTTATGAGAGGTGGAAATTACTAAACTACGTGGTTTGGAGAGGGTTATTTCCTTTGCTTTGTGCCTTGAGGCTGGTCTTTTGCTTTTACAAATCCCTGATCAAAGTAGGTTGTGTGACCAAACCCCTTGTTTTTTTCAGTATTAATTAAATATTAGTATTTCAAGATATAGAAGGGCCATTGTTTGTTAGATGAGGTAGAAAGGGCCTTTTTCCTTGGTGTCCACTTCCATATGATAAACATGAGGTTCATCACAATCCATGCAACACCATTCCCCCTAATATTAGCAACCCGGCATTGGGTTAAATTGAATGATAAACAAGTCGAGAACCTTTAACCACCAATGGATCACATGCTTAGGCAGCTTCCAGTTTGCCACAATCTTCTACTGCCCATTATGGATCACTAACTGTATCAGCCTATATATATTACAAGAAATATTGGATTAGATGGACTCCCACGGTGAGGCTATTTGAGCACATAACTGCTCAAAATTGCAAACCATAATGGCTCCGAGCGGAACGAAACAACCATCAGTAATGGAATGAGATGGTTTTTAGTACCTCGACTATTTTTTTTCATATCATGAAATATGACAATTCAGTTTCTTGGAATAGCACCTCACATGAGTAGCTCCTTGGATAAAGGCTCATCAGGTTAACCAGTTGTTTTCCGCACAGACAATTAGCAAAATGCCTAAAGAGGATCATGGCCTTCAAGGTCATGGCTGGCATAAATATTCTGATCATTTTCACAAGAAATACATAGAGGCCATCATCTATCATGTAAGAGTTAACCTCCAACAAATGTAATCATGAACAATACAAGTCACTTCAAGTGTTCTAAAGGAAAGGTACGACTGCGCTCAAATGCTACTCTTATTAGGGGGCAAATGGCTAATCTTACCAAATATGATTCCAAAAATTATCTCAAAAGATTTCAACCATTAAATTTATGAGATTCAGATCCACTTAATGCTTTTAGTGAATTCTGCGAGGATATTTGGTAAACTAATCATCATATGTAGATAAACTGAATAACACCATAACTTCAATTGGCTGTTATATTCTTATTGAAATTGAATTGTCCTTGCAGTTCAAGCACCCATAGACCAGCAAACCACTTGTAGTTCAGAGAACTCAGCACACATTATAAAACTGAAACAAGATTTTAGATCATATAAATTTGGAGATTCACAAATCCATATTAACAGAAGTAAAAAAAAATAGAGAAGATAACTTTAGAATCGGGAGATTTGTATCAGGGACTTTAATCTTTCCCCCTAACTTAGGTTGCTTTAAGTTCGACAGAAACACATAGTCAGTTACCGAAAAATAAGTATTTACTATATAGTATCTATACTTGCAATTATATTTGCAATTATATTATTCGATAATTTTATTATACTGTTCATGTTTTATATATAAAACACCTTGATAATATTTATTTTATGCTTTGAAGACATTTTTGGACGTGAGATTCGAAAAGAAATAAATTAGAGATAAAATTTAGACCATATGCCTTGATAATATTTGATCGATGTTTTATGCAGAACTTGAGTTGCAAAGGTCAAAATAAAGTGATTCCAGTAGCATTAAAAAGCTAACATCCATATATTTCTATACATATATGGCAAGAAAAATAAAAAAGAAAGAGGATTGAAATCGTAGCCTTCAAAGTCAAGTCTCGCATTCTACCAGTTTTGATCATCGTCCATTCTAACTAGAATATCTTGGGTTAGAGATGTCCATTTGATGCAAACTCAATTTTGTTAGATTTCTAACTCAAAGACCTATCAACCTACCAAATTTCAGCAAACAAAGAGCTCATATAAAATAAATATGATTTTTCTAAAACAACTTATAAATCCTACTAGCAGACAGGTTTTGTGAATAAACAAATCCAACTTACTTAAATGTAGATTGTTTACTTTGGAAAGGACTATTTTTATATTTTTTAAGAGAATACAAATGGATTGGACAAATGTGGGAATGAGGGTTTCCTATCAAATAAAAAAAAAGAGAAAGAAAAAGGGGAGGCGACCAGAAAAAAGAAGAAAACTCCACCCTTTTCTCCTATACCCGAAATTATGCTCTCGTTTGTTCTATTCATTAGTTTTTCAATAGACATGCAAAGCTAAGTTTTTTTTTTTGTTGAAAGGATACAGAAACCTTCGGATTTAAAAAATTATGAGATCTATTTTATCTTTTCTTTTTAGTTTATATGATGAGTATGAATATTTTCTTATGTTTATTTCCAATCATTGTTTAGTTTATTGTTAATGGAGCGAACTCTAATTTATTATTATAAACCAATCTACTACTAAGTTTACTATCAAAACCAAAGTTGTGATATTTGAACTTGTGAAACGACTAAATTTAATAATTATGGTAGATCCATGTTGTTATTTTAGGGAAAAAATTAAACTAAATCAACAATATATTGCAAACAATTATGTTGTCTAAGATTTATCAACATATCTAGTTCTTATGGTTGCCATTAAATTAAATTACTAGTGCAGACACTATGTTTGTTTAATAGTTAGGGTTAGTTAAATTGCGGATCGGTTAACTAACTAATGTTAAGGAAAGATGAATATTCAGAATATAAAATGATGTATCGTTTCAGTGATCAATTTTGATTTTTGTAGGTGGACATTTACTTGAAACCAAGGTTTTTCTCTTGATAAGTTTTGGATTTATTTAATTTAGCTTGATTGTTTTATTTTGTTTACCACAGCATAGTTTTGATAATCTCAAAATCCCCCAACTTTGAATCATCTAGTATAAAGACCTGAACTAGATCTTTCTCGTGGGATCGACCCCTTACTTGCTCTATTTTATATCTTGTTTGTTTAAGTTTGGGTAATTAATTTGTGTAACCGTGACATCACAACAAATTTTAGCGTCGTTGCCAATGAAGTGATTCTAGTTAATTCTTGTGCAATGATTGTTATTTATTTTATTCAAAAGAAAATAGAAAAAAACAAAAAACAGAATTAGAACAAAAATAGTGTTGCGATACTGTTCAAATTGATTTTTTTTTTTTTATGGAATTAGGCTTCAACATTTCATTTCTAGAAGCAAAATGACATTTTGAGCAGGACTAGTGGCTTTTATCCACTAGCCCCACCCTCTCAAGGAAAAATTCCATTGTTTTCTAGGGTTTTTATGTTTTAGCGTTGGATTTTTATTTACTTGTACTACTTTAATCTCTCTCGTGGTTGATTTGTTTTAGTTTGTCTAAGTTTTCTTGACTGTTTATGTCTTTAACTTGATTTACTACTAAAGAACAAGTGCATGTAGATCTCGAAATAGAAAATACTCTACGCAGGTTATGTAAGGAAGCCCGTATCAACACCATGGTTGTTGCTCGACAATGGAAACTCAAAGAGCTTGTTGTTCCCAATATGGAGAATCAACCATTATGCATAAACATCAACAATAACACCAACTTAGAATGACATGAAGAAGATTTTCCTGCAAAAGTATTTCTCGGCCTCTTGAGTTGCCAATAAAAGGAAAGAAATATGTGGGATTCAGCAATCTCTTGGGGAAACACTCTCCAAGTATTGGGAAATATTTGAGCAGTTGTGCATTCAATATTCTCATCATCAAATACCCGATCAACTACTCATTCAATACTTCTACGAAGGACTGATGTCTACTGACCGCAGTATCATTGATACGACAAGTGGAGGGACATTGGTAGATAAAACATCAAAGGCTGCATGCAAATTGATCTCAATTATAGCAGCCAACTCAAAACAATTTAGCACACATGGAGACTTCCCAAGCAAACAAGTACATGAGGTAGGTATTGCTAACCTTAAGAATAAAGTTAATGATATTACTTCTCTTATGTGTTCTTTGGCTTATGAAAATGTACAACAAGTAAAAGTTTGTAGCTTATGCTCGTTATAAGGCCATGCTTTGGATATGTGCCTAACAATGTAAAAAGATTACATTGAACAAGCTAATCCAGTTGATGAAGCATTCAATGGCCAGCCCCAGCGTAAGTATGATCCCTTTTCTAACTCATATAATCCTGGATTGAGATATCACCCGAACTTATGTTATGGGAACCTACCTCAACAAGGCAATCAAGACAGATAATTTCATCCCCATGGATTTCAGCCCCAGCAGAATTATCAAGCAAGATAACCACCTATATTTACAAATTCTAATTTTATAGGGGCATTGAGTGATGATCTTCGTTAGATGATGAGAACCTTAGCTTCTAACACATTGACTTTACATCAAAACAAGGTCAAGTATTCATGTAAAAAAAAAAACAAGAAGTGGAATCGAAATGACTCCACCATCGCTGTCGATTTCTGAATTGGTAGAGCCGCAGTGTCGGGCTGCCAATTTTTGAATCAGCAATGACGTAGTGTGGCTGCCGATTTCTAAATCAACAGCGATGCAGTGTTGAGCTGCTGATTTTTGAATCGACAGCAATGGAGTTTCGGGTTGCCGATTTCTAAATCGGCAGCGACGCAGTTTGGCTGCCAATTTCTGAATCGGCAGTGATGAAGTTTCTGGCTGTCGATTTCTAAATCGGCAGTGATGCAGTTTGGCAGCCGATTTTTGAATTGACAGCGAAGCAATCATTGGCTGTCGATTTCTAAATCGGCAGCGACACAGTTTGAGGCTGCCGATTCTTGAATCGGCAACGACATAAAAAAAATAGGATTTAGTATGGGACCGACCTATCCTAGTGGGGAGAAGGGGAATGGAAATCAACTCAAGGATAACCCAAAAAGGGGATTAGGACAGCCTTGGTCCAACATGCAAACACCCCCTTTTTTGCTTTTAGGAGGGGTATAAATGCAGCAAGGAGAGAGAGGGGGGGACACCCTCCTAAAAAATGAGTTGCATGCTCTTGTCCCCTTCCCTCTCCCCAAAGTGAGCTACATGCTTTTGTCCCTTCCCTCTCCCAAAAAAATGAGATCCTTGTCCCCTTCCCTCTTTCCCTTTCCAAGGAAAGAAATTGACCAAAACCCAGCTGCTAGTGCCCTCCTTAGACGTGAGAGAAAGAAGGGAGAGCTTGACAGGAGGCTGGACAGCTGCAAACATGAAGGGAGTAGAGGCCTAAAATTGGTGGGAAACTAACAAGAGGAGGAGAAAAACCAAAAGAGAGGAAGAGGAAGAAGCAACCGGGAGCAGAAGGGGAGAAATGTTGTCAAACCCCTCCCAAAAATGCTAAATCCGTGAGGTATGAACCATGTCTTTCTCCACCTGTTCTTAAGGTCTTGAAATCGAAAGGAAGAAGAAAACTATAGATGCATGGCCTAGGAACTTTACTCCAACTGTTATAGAAAGAACTAAGCTAAAAGGAGGGACAAAAATGGGGCTGGATGGGGGACTTAATTCCAGAATATTTAACAAAAGATTATATGCTGAAATTGATGGGTTCAATATGTGTATGCTGCTAGAATTCATTGAAAGATTATCTGCTGGAAATGATGGTTTCAATGTGTGTGTTCTACTGGAATTTATTGAAAGATTATATGCTGGAATTGATGGTTTCAATGTGTGTGTTTTGCTGGAACTTAGTGACAGTTTATGTGCTGGGATTGTTACAACATGTGTGGTGTGTGTTCATGCCAAAATATGGGTTGGGCAGCGAATTTGCGATTTGCTGCTGAAACTGAGTCTTTTGCAGCGAATTAGTTTTTGCTGCCGAATGGGGTGTTCTGCAGCGAATTGTGATTCGCTGCCGAAACTGAGTTGTCCGCAGCGAATTAGCATTCACTGCCGAAATGTGTGTTCTGCAGTGAATTTGCGATTCGCTATCAAAGTTGAGTTGTCTACAGCGAATTAGCATTCGTTGCTGAAATGTGTGTTCTACAGCGAATTTGCGATTCATTGCCGAACTTGAGTCGTCTGCAGCGAAATTGTGATTCGCTGCCGAAACTGAGATGTCTGCTGCGAATTAGCATTCGCTGCTGAAATGTGTGTTCTGCAGCGAATTTGTTATTCGCTGCCAAAGTTGAGTTGTCTGCAGCGGAATTGCAATTCGCTGCCGAAACTGAGTTATCTGCAGCAGATTAGCATTCACTGCCAAATTGTGTGTCCTGCAACGAAATTGTGATTCAATGCCGAAACTGAGATGTCTGTAGCGAATTAGCATTCGCTACAGAAATGTGTGTTCTGCAACGAATTTGTGATTCATTGTTGAAGTTGAGTTGTCTGCAGCGAAATTGTGATTCACTGCCGAAACTGAGTTGTCTGCTGCGAATTAGCATTCGCTGCCGAAATGTGTGTTTTGCAGCGAATTTGGGAGTCGCTGCCGAACTTGAGTTAGCTGCTGCGAATTTGCGATTCACTGCCAAAACTGAGTTGTCTGCAGCGAATTAACATTCGCTGCCGAAATGTGTGTTTTACAGTGAATTTGGGAGTCGTTGTCGAAGTTGAGTTGGCTGTAGCGAAATTGTGATTCGCTGCCGAAACTGAGTTGGCTGCAGCGAAGTTGCATTCGCTGCCGAATTGCGTGTTCAGCAATGAATTTGTGATTCGCTATCGAAATTGAGTTGTTTGCAGCGAATGCTATTCGCTGCCGTAAAATTTGTTGGCTGTAGCGAACCAGTTTTCACTGCCTAAATTGTGGCGTCAGCAGCAAACCAGTTTTCACTGCCGAATTGGGCAGCTTGCAGCGAACCAGTTTTCGCTGCTGATTTCTACAGTAGGCCTTCTAGGCAGAAATGACTTAAATGCTAGAAACAATTTCATGGTATGGTGTAAAATGTGGAACACTTGAATGTGCACATATGAACTCTTGAAATAAGTATGGTGATGAATGTGAATTGAAGATGCAAATGAATTGATTGTGGCTATTAGTGTCTTAGGTGTTGTGGCCGGGATCGGACCATCGCCAGGACAGGGACAGACCACAAGTGGAGCAGGTAGGTGGTTTCCACCTTTTTCCCATTTTGATGTTTATGTTTTGAAATGATTCACTTGTGATGATCTCTTATTTAAATCCTTGTTGTAAGAGGAAACGACGAAGAAGAGTTGGATTAAATTCTTGATGATTGTTAAAACGACTATGAAATGTCGAACAAGTTTTTGATGAATGTTGAAACAATGGTGAAAATGTTAGAGTTCTAAAATGACCCATTTGAGATGAACATCTTATTTGAATGTAATGGTGATGAATGATTGTATGAGTATTATGAAGGATCTACTGTTTTATTCTTATTGAATGTAATGGTGATGAATGATTGTATGAGTATTATGAAGGATCTACTGTTTTATTATATTGAATGTAATTGTGATGAATGTATTACCAAGGATCTACTGTTGTATTCTTATTGAATGTAATGGTGGTGATGAATGATTGTATGAGTATTATGAAGGATCTACCGTTTTATTATATTGAATGCAATTGTGATGAATGTATTACAAAGATTAGCTTCGACTAATGGCATCCGAATGGATGACCGGGATAAATGATTGATTAGCTCCGACTAATGGCATCCTAAATGGATAATTGAGATTAATAAATGATTAGCTATGGTAATGGCACCATAGATGAATTACCAGAATGAATAAATGTTTAGCTTCGGTAAATGGCATCCCAAATAGATACTCGAGATGAATAAAGGATTAGCTACGGTAATGGCACCCTAGATGAATTACCAGAATGAATAAATGATTATCTTCGAAAAATGGCATCCTAAATGGACAATCGAGATGCATAAATTACTAGCTTCGGCTAATAACATCCTAGGTGGATGATCGAGATGAACAAATGATTAACTACGACTAATGGCATCCTAAATGGATAATTGAGATGCATAAATTACTAGCTTCGGCTAATAGTATCCTAGGTGGATAACCGAGATGAACAAATGATTAATTACAACTAATGACATCGTAAATGGATAATCGGGATGAATAAATGACTAGCTTCGGCTAATAGCATTCTAAATGGATAATCAGGATGAAGAAATGACTAGTTTCAGCTAATCGCATCCTAAGTGGATAACCGAGATAAACAAATGATTAACTACGACTAATGGCATCCTAAATGGATAATCGAGATGCATAAATTACTAGCTTCGGCTAATAGCATCCTAGGTGGATGACCGAGATAAACAAATGATTAACTACGACTAATGGCATCCTAAATGGATAATCGAGATGCATAAATTACTAGCTTCGGCTAATAACATTCTAGGTAGATAACCGAGATGAACAAATGATTAATTACGACTAATGAAATCCTAAATGGATAATCGGGATGAATAAATGACTAGCTTCGGCTAATAGCATTCTAAATGGATAATCAGGATGAAGAAATGACTAGCTTCAGCTAATCGCATCCTAAGTGGATGACCGAGATGGGAAAAAAAAATATGAATAGCTACGACTAATGGCACCCTAGTGGATGACAGAATGAATAAATGATTGGCTTCGGCTAATGGTCTCCTGAGAGGATAGTCGGATTTCAGTGTATGAGTTAGTTTTAAGAAGTAGCGTTCATATATACTACGTTTCGTATATACTAAGTATATGAAAGGACTATAATGGTTATGCTTTAAACAGAGAAAAACATTAATTCGGCTAACGACATTCAAGATCAACGATCGAGTTTGAGTACTGCGATTAGCCTCGGTAATTAATGAATTATTAACAGTGGTATTTACATAAGCAAAGGGAAATTAAAGAATTATGCTTTTTGGTCCATGAATGAAATGTCACTTTAATCTTGTTTTATTATGTTTTTTAAATGGCCTATAATGCTTAAAATTACCTTGTGTTGTAACAGGGACATCATACCAATATGGTGCGTAAGGAAATTCATTTCGTGGCTCACACATTTCAAAAAGAATTATATACTCGCATATTATGGGTGATATGAGTTCTGCATGAACGGACATGTAAATCACTCAATTAGTCATCCGATCCCTTTTGTAAAAACTACTGAAATGGAATACGGACGAGAATGTACGAACAAGTTGATATGAAGTGTATGAATACTCATATGAGGTATTCATCTAATGAGGACGTCATGTTGTAAGAATCACATGCGGTCAGGATAACAAAATTACTAGTTGTGTAACTTGTTGTTCGACACTCTTGTATGAACTCGTGATGATACGAGATTAGAACAAGAATGGAAATCTATGAATATGTTGATATGATGTAATGTAAAAAAAAATTCCAGTGACTTTGGCCTTGAAAAGGCTGGGTCGTTACAATTCACAACTTGGAGAAGAAAATGGGGAAAATAGTTTCAAGTGTAGAGAAATTGACAACACAAATCAATAGAAAATTGTCATTCCAAGCGTTGAATCTAAAAAAGAATGTAAGTGTAATCAAGCTGCGAAATGGGAAAGAACTTGAAAAGCAAAGGTCAAAACAAATTGAGATGGAGGAAGAAGAGGAGATAGAAACAAAACTAAGTATAAAAAAGAAACAATCTACTCCTCCACAAATTGAAACAACCACTAATACTCCGAAGGTAAGTCTTAACTTAATGAATTCTAATTTCAGGAAAATCTCTCCATTTCCTTTAAGTTCTTCTAGGTCTAAGAAATAGGATAAATAAAAAGAGATTTTAGATGTTTTTAAGAAAGTGAAACTCAACATTCCTTTGATTGATGTTATCAAGCAAATTCTCAAATATGCTAAATTCTTGAAGGAGTTGTATACTACCAAAAGAGTTTTCGAGCTAAAAGTCTATGAAACAGTAAGTATGAGTAAAGTTGTATCTGCTGTTGTTCAAAAGAATATGCCTTTAAAGTAAAAAAGACCCAGGTGCTTTACTATCCTATGTGTTATATTGGTAATGCTAGCTTTAAAAGGGCTTTATATAATTTGAGTGCTTCCATTAGTGTTATGCCTAAATATATTTATGATTCTCTTAGTCTTGAGCCTTTATTAAAACTATTGTTGTAATACAACTTGCCACTTGGTGTGATAGAAGATGTCCTAGTCAAGATTGATAGTTTGGTTATTCCATTCAACTTTTATATTATTAATATGAAACGTAATTCCTCAAACACCAACACTTCTATTTTGTTTAGAAGACCATTCTTGAAAACCGCAAACACTAAAATTGATTGCGGTAAGGGTACTTTGTCTATGAAAGTAGGAGATGAAATAATTGAATTTAATTTTCATAATCCAATGAAGTTTCCTTACAACAATGTTTATTTTATAACATGTTATAACCAAATTGATGAGTGTGTGCAGCAAGTTCTTGATTTTGATTACGAGAACAGATTAAACATGACATTGATTTTACAAAAATAGAGGAGATGGAGAGGAACATATATACTCCCCAAAACATACAAGAATTAGCCTTAGCTTTGCAAGCTTTGCAAACCGCCCCCTCTGGTAATTTTTTTGTTGATTTAATACTTTCACATAAAAAACTTTTACCATCAATTTTATAGTCACCAGAGTTAGAATTGAAACCTTTTCCTGATAATTTGAAGTATGTATTCATTGGCGACAATAATACACTCCATGTTATCACAGCAAAATGTTTGACAAGTGTGCGAGATCAACAAGGGAAATATAAAGGAGGTTGAATCCACCGATGATGGAGGTAGTGAAAGCTGGAATTTTAAAACTATTAGATGCAGGAGTCATTTATCCCATCACGGATAGTAAGTGGGTGGCGCCAATTCATGTGGTGCCTAAAAATACCAGAATACCATTGGTAAATAACAAGGATGATGAACTCATTCCTCCTCATATCTTGAGTGGTTGGAGAATATGTGTTAATTATAGAAAGCTTAACCTTTCTACATACAAAGATCACTTTCCATTACCATTCATGGACCAAATGCTTGTTTGCCTAGTAGGTAAGTCTTTTTATTTCTTTCTTAATGGATATAGTGGATATAATCAGATTGTTATTATTCCTGAAGATCAAGAAAAGCCTACCTTTACATGCCCATTTGTTAAATATGCATATAGGAGTATGCCTTTCGATCTTTGTAATGCACCTACAACTTTTTAAAGATGTATGATGAGTACTTTTTTTCTGACTACATAGAAAGAATAATTGAGATTTTCATGGATGATTTCACGGTGTATGGTGATTCTTTGGATAAGTGTTTATAAAATTAATCTTTAGTCTTGAAAAGATGTATTGAAACTAACCTTATATAGAAAGAATAATTGAGATTTTCATGGATGATTTCACGGTGTATGGTGATTCTTTGGATAAGTGTTTATAAAATTTATTTTTAGTCTTGAAAAGATGTATTGAAACTAACCTTGTATTGAACTATGAAAAGTGTTATTTTATGGTAGAACAAGGAATAGTTCTTGGGCATGTCATGTCTTCACGTGGTTTAGAGGTTGATAAAGCTAAAATAGATGTTATTTCATCATTGCCTTACCCCTCGTACGTGAGGGAGGTTCGTTCTATTCTTAGCCATGTAGGTTTTTATCGATGCTTTATCAAAGATTCTCGAAGATTACAACTCTTGTGCAAATTTTTAGCCAAAAAAATGGATTTTATGTGTTGATCAAGCGTGTACAGATGTCCATAATGAGCTTAGAGGCGTGTCACATTTGCCCCCATCATGCAATTACCAAATTGGGATGAACTTTTCAAAATAATATATAATGCGAGTGATTATGTGGTAGGGGTTGTACTTGGGTAAAAAATAGAAAAGAATTTACATGTTATTGCATATGCTTCCCCCATGTTGGATGAAGCACGATGTAATTAGATGAAGCACAATGTAATTACCATACAACTGAACAAACATTTTTTGTAGTGGTGTTTACTCTAGAAAAATTCAGGTCTTATTTACTTGGTACAAAAGTTGTTGATTTTACTAACCATGCAGTTTTGTGATATCTTTTGAAGAAAAAAGAATTCAAACCAAGATTGATTAGGTGGATCTTACTTTTAAGAATTTAATCTTGAGATTAAAGATTAAAAAAAAAAAGGTGTTGAGAATCATGTAGCTGATCACTTAAGTTGACTGCGGACCAAGGATATAAAACCGAAAAAGTAAAAGAGACATCTCAACGAGCAATTGTATATGTTACATTCCTCTACAAGACCATGGTTGCTGATTTGGTTAGAACTATTTAGTCAACACAGAAATCCCTTTAGGTTTGTCTAAATCCAAAAAAAAACAAGTTATGAGCTGATGCTAAATATTATTTTTGGGACTCTCCTTATATGTGAAAATTTTATGTGGATCAATTAGTTAAAAGATGTGTATCACATGATGAATTTCATTTCATTCTCACTTTTTGTAATTCTCATTCTTATGGTGGGCATTTTAGAGAAGACAAAACAACCCACAAGGTACTTGAAAATGGTCTCTATTGACCTTTTATTCTTAAGAATGCACATCACTTTTACAAATCATGTGAAAAATGCCAATGAATTGGCAATATCACTAATAAAGATCAAATGTCTTTAACTAATATTCTTATAGGTGAAATTTTTATGTTTGGGGTATTGATTTTATGGGTTCATTTCTTTCTTCTTTTGGTAGTCTTTATATTCTTCTTGCTGTTGATTATGTGTCCAAATGAATTGAGGTGAAAACCACATGAACTAATGATGCTAAGGTTGTTTTAGATTTTATCAGGACTCACATATTTGACAGGTTTGGAATTCTCAAAGCTATCATTAGTGATCATAGCACTTATTTTTGTAATCATTCAATGGAAGCATTACTATGTAAGTACCATATGACTCATCGGACTTCCACAGCTTATCATCCTCAAACAAATGACCAAGCTAAAATTTCAAATTGAGAAATCAAGTCAATTTTGGAGAAGACAGTGCAACCTAACCGATAAGATTGGAGTCTGCAACTTGGTGATGCACTTTGGGTTTATGAGACTACTTATAAATCACCTATAAAAATGTCACCTTATAAGATGATTTATGGGAAAGTATGTCATTTACCAGTGGAGCTTGAAGACAAAGCTTTTTGAGCCATAAAGCAATGCAACTTGGATAAGGATGCTACTAGGATTGTAAGGAAGTTACAATTGCAAGAGTTAGAAGAGATAAAAAAATGATGCTTACGAGAATACAAGGATTTACAAAGAAAAAACTAAGAGTCTTTATGACCAAATGATTACAAGAAAGGTGTAACATCCCGGCTTTTCAAACCCAAAATCACTGTAATTTTTTTTTTTATACCTGACACACATCGTGTCGGTAATCAGTGAACCTGTTCCCTCACATCATCAAGATACAATCCATACATCAACAACACATCAACAACAATCAACATTTCATTTAAAAGTGAATCTTACATAAACACATAATATTATGTTTGCAAGATTAGAAGTTCATATTAAAAATATACCTACATAGACATGAGTTTGCATTCTTATCCTATTAATAGTCATCATGAATTTTAAACAAAAAGGATCTAATAATAGTTATACATTTAGTACATTGATTCATACAAAATACATCCTGATGTAAAATGCAACTACATGATTCCTTGCAAAAGTAGGTTCCCATGTATTGGGTTTCCTAGGCACCTCGTGGGTGTGATGTCCCTGCTGCAGTACAAATCATTTATAATAAGAATGCAATTACTTAATATCTATAATGATAATAAATGGTCTGACAGTTTAATGAAGCACTAACATTATCTCATGTTTGAAATGTGACATTTATAGTTCCTTAATGTACTTGGTATAAACAACTTGTAGTGCATATAGATGCACCAATTCTTGCAATCAGCCATAATCTTAAATCCAGCTATCCTCTTAAGGCAACATTTGCCGAGATTAACCGTTCACTCACCCAGCCATCCACTTCGGATGTTATTAGCCAAAGCTAATCAATCGTTTGTCCCGGTCATCCATTCCGATGCCATTAGCCGAAGCTAGTCATTCATTTGTCCCGGTCATCCATTCGGATGCCATTAGCCGGAGCTAATCAACCGTTTTTCCTGGTCATCCATTCAGATGCCATTAGCTGAAACTAATCATTCATTTGTCCCGATCATTTATTCAGTTGCCATTAGCCAGAGCTAATCAATTGTTTGTCCCAGTCATCCATTTAGATGCCATTAGTCGCAACTAATCATTCATTTCTCCCGGTCACCCATTCAGATGCCATTAGCCGAAGCCGGTCACCCATTCAGATGTCATTAGCCGAAGCTAATCAATTGTTTGTCAACATTTAAGCATTTGGCAATCTAATATTTGAACTCACACAATACGGTAACATTCATGATAACATATTTCATTATTCGACGTTATTTAAAAGGAAGGTGAAAGTCACCTACCTATAATAGAAGATCTACTTGTGCTCCCCTCCTGCAAATCACAGATTTATCTCATAAATTTTTTGCATTCAAGGACATGTTTTATAATAACCATATCAATAGCCAATAAGTCTTTCTTTTAATCATTTTTTTATATTTTATGTTTTTC
>Ga0325404_1004266_pt1 | contig 15221 bp, 10 predicted proteins | sample PopdelMetagenome_18_FD_205664 | JGI IMG/M metagenome (GOLD analysis project Ga0325404, IMG submission 205664) | Populus deltoides microbial communities from Bellville, Georgia, United States - Xylem-Control-R1 | ecosystem: Host-associated > Plants > Phyllosphere > Stem > Wood/Secondary xylem... | reverse complement strand
ATTGCATATCATCTAGCATAAAAATCTGACTTGAACCTTCCTCGTGGGATCGACCCCTTGCTTGCTCTATACTATCTTGTGTGTTGTGTTTGAAGCTAGGGTAATTAATTTGTGCGACCGCGACATCACAACACCTACCAATGTTGCATATAGCAGCAACCAAACACATCCTGCAGCAGCCAAACACATCCCGTAGCAACCAGAAAACCCAACAGCCATAAGGAAATCCCGCAGCTGGCCTACAAAAGGGACAAGCCAGCAGCAAACAAAGCTTGGAATCTCATCAACTCCAGCATACCACCACTACGTTTTGCAGCAACCAAAAGATCTAGCAGCTAGCTCCAAGAAGCTCGGTAAACTAAACTGCATACAACAGCAACACAAAAGCCAAAGTGGGAAGTCAACTCTAGCAAGCTAACACCAGTAGACAACATTAGGTTGCAACCCTTGACAGTCCTCAACTTGTGTTAACATAAGCAAAACCAAGTAAGGGTGTGGCATCAGCAACCTCTACACACCAACAACTACTTCAACCATGATGTGATCCAAGCACCAAAGGATCCATTGGAGGTTCTGGTTGGTCTAGTTACAAGAATTAGAGTTAAGAGGTTCAAAGAGGCTTTCAATGGACTTCTTCAAGATACGTGGGCTAAAGTGGACTTTAAGAGGATATTAAATAATGAGGAACAAGACATGATTAATTTGATTCATGTTCAAGAGGGGCTTATTGGTGGAACCAAGACCATTACACAAGGATTGGGAAAAGAAGACTAGATTTGGTTAGTTTGACCTTTCGCTGCCTTTTTTATCATAACTGGAGCTACAGGTTGAATTTTAGGGGATTCTAGTTAGGATGGAAACTAGACTTCCATACCTTTCCAACGGTATATGGTACATCTTCTAATTCTTTAAGACGAGAGAGAACCATCTGTTTAAAGTTGGGTTTTGTTACTGCCAAAGAGAATGCAGAAATAATCAAACTTGTCTTAATAAATTAGTTAGGCTATTAAACTTTCTTTATTTTGTAAGGAAACACTTGTTTGGGTTTCGGACATGTTTATTTTATTTATTTTAATTAGTTTGAGCTAGTTTTAGCTTGGGTTGATTATTATTTAAATTGGGTTTATATGTCACCCATTAGGGAAACAAGGGTTTTTGGCTTAGGGTATAAATACTCTTGAGAATAATTCTCAGCACTTTTTTTTCTAATAATATTCTGATTTTTTTCGACCTTTGATTGTCAATCTTGGTTCTTGATTGAACTTTCAACTTTTTAAAGAATTGACCAATCTTTGTTGTGAATTTATACTCATTTTGCTCGTCTCTAGGTGTAAGCGTTGTGATTGGGTTGGTTTATAGTCTTGTTGCCATGGAACAGGTCTTCCATTGCGATAAGCTCATCTTATTTTTAGCAAATCTTGGATTAGATAGATCTTGGCCTCGCGTGTTCCATTCAATTCTGCTAGGGTTGCATCAAACTAGTAGTAGTGACCACCAGCATTTGAGATAAGAGGCATGACAGCGCTAGAAACCCGTCCACTCTAGTAGCCCTGCAATGGCACCATAGAGAGAGTAGCAAAACAGAAGTCAAACAAAGATATCAAACCATTAGCTACATCACCATCTCAAGTAGACCAACATTGCAGACAACAACAAAAGACAAACATAACAAACTACAATATAGCAGACTACAACAACAAAAAGAAGTGAAATTAAAGAATCTACTGACTAGGGATTCATAAGGTATACCACCTCATGTTGTTTAGAGGGATTTAGCCCCTCTGATAGAATAGTAGAAAAAAGCATTATAGGGGTAGAAGAGTGCCTACCACTTCCAGATCTAGAAACCCAGACCCCCCATTTCCCTACAACAGGTTCTGAGTAAGTACCTGAGCTAGGAAGACATTATTTAGCACTAGCAATTGGAATATGTTATGCACAAACAACAAAGGAGTGAGTGACCCCTTCGGCGCTGGTAGAGAGAGTCAGCACCCTACCCTCTGATGAATAAGTGATCTCGTTGATGCAAGCAGTGTCGGATGCCATGGCAAGGGCAGGGGACTTGGAGAGCAATGAACCTCCTTCAAATGCATCCTCTAGGGTGGAATGGGCACCATCCACATGTTCTTCATCTGAACAATCTGCCACCGGAACACACTTTTTAGGGGGGGCTTACACAACCCCATACCCATCAGACGCTAGACTTGGATACTGCTTGAGAGTTGGGGGATTTGAGACAAAAAGAACCTGGTATGTTGGAGGCACAACCATGTTGTAATATAGATAAAAATAAGACTCCTCTAGGATTCGTTACTGTTGAATCAAAGAGGAGAGAGATGCTAATTTCTTTTGATTTTTTTCCATGTAAGGAGGGCCAAAAATTAACAACAGATAAAGAAGCTCCAAATAGGAACTCAGTAGCTGTAGGACACCATCACGAAGAGGAAACTTCAAGAAGAAAAAGAGCATCTCTCTCTAGCTGCAGCTACTACTGAGAGCTCGTATTTGTTTTGGCACTATAATATAGTATATGATATGGCTAGGGGTTGAGATAAAATAGGGAAAGTTGAATTGTGGATGTTTTGTGCAAATGAAAAGGTTAACGAATCTGGACAGATTCGTCTCCTAACTTTCAAAAAGAATTCAAGTAGGAGGATGAGGGAATAGGATCAGGTTCCTTCATAGGAATTGTAGTTTTGGATGTTGACTAACTAAGTAAATTGGTCTTACTCAATTTGGAGCTATATAACTCCAGTTATGAGTCACCAACCGAGATTGAGTCATGACAGACCCGATAGAGAAGTAGGTCTAATTTTTTTTTAGTAATGTTGAGTGTCTTGGGAGCAGAAATGGGTTCTCCTCCCTTTAGTGGACTTGTAGCCCTATGTTTTATCTTTCCAATGAGACTAACCTTGCTTGAAACAGAGTCCTATAACTTCAGATATAGTTAACAATCTAAGGAGAGGTCGGAATGTGACCTCTGCTAACATATTCGGAAAGTCACTAAAGTGACTATATAGACGCGTTAAGGGTGAAAATTGGGTCTTCTCCCTTCTAGGAACATGTGATATTACATCTTAACTTCAAAAAAAAACAAGCCATGTTCGAAATGGAAATTTGTAATGATAACTATGGTCAAACAAAGAATGACAATATTATTGGGTGTAATGAGAAAAATGTAAGACCTATATTGGCTATTAATATGATTATTATCATAAACACCTAACAAAAAAAAGAGAAAGAGCTAAGCTAAAACGACTCCACCGTCGCTGCTGATTTTTGAGTCGGCAGCAGCACAGTTCTTGCTGAGAGATCGGCAGTAGCACGGTTCTTGGCTGCTGATTTTAGAAATCGGCAGCAGCAAAGCTTTTGGCTGTCAATTTCTAAATCAGCAGCGGCGTAGTTTTGCTGCTGATTTCATAATCGGCAGCATCAAAGTTTTTTGCTGTCGATTTCTAAATCAGCAGCAGCACAGTTTGAGGCTGCTAATTTCTGAATCGGGATCGACACAATTTTGATGCCGATTTCAGAATCGGCAGCAACAAAGTTTTTGGTTGCCGCTTTCTGGATCAGCAGTGGCACAATTTTTGCTGCCAATTTTTGAATTGGCAACGCCACAGTACTGGCTACCAATTTCAGAATCGGCAGCAGCAAAGCTTTTGGCTGTCGATTTCTAAATCGGCACCGACACATTTTTCTGCTGATTTCAGAATTGGCAGCTACAAAGTTTTTGGTTGCTGATTTCAGAATTGGCAGCGGCACAGTTTTTGGCTGCCGATTTCTAAATCGGTAGCAGCACAGTTTAGCTGCCGATTTATGAATTGGTAATGGTGTAGTTCTCGCTGTCGATTTCTGAATAGGCAGCGACGCAATCTGTGGCCTCTAATTTCTAAATCAGTAGCGACACTGTCAAACCTAATAAAAAAAATTAGTGTTGGATCAACCTATCCTATGGGAGAATGGAAATAGAAACCAACCCAAGGATAACCCAAAAGGGGGATAAGGACAACCTTGGTCCAACATCTAAACACCCTTTTTGCATTTAAGAGGGTATAAATGCAGCAAGGAGAGAGAAAAGGGCACTCTTTCCAAAAACAGGTTGCATGCTCTTGCCTTCTTCCACTCCCTAAAAATCTGCCTGCAACAGCTGCATACCCAGCTGCACGCACCACCTTTGAATGCTGGAGAAGAAGGGTGACCAAGGGAAAGACAAAAGTGGTCGAAGCCATGGAAGGAGAAGGAGTTTATGCCCCTTCCCCATAATTGGCCAGCAGTTATGACTACAATAACAGCCACCCTCTCAAAAGAGAAGACCCACCTATATCAGCTGCATGTCCCCTACCTTGAGTGTTTGAAGAAGAAGAAAGCTAAGGAGTTGCGTTGATGACTGAAACCATGAGAGGAGAGGAAGTGTGACAGGCCCGCTATATAGTATAGATGGAAGAGAAGGAAAAACCAAATCACTTTTCGCTGCCAAATGGTGTTGTCTACAATGAATCACTTTTTGTTACCAAAATCGTGTGGTCCGCAGGGAATCAGTGTTCGTTGTCGAAAATCAGTGTTTGTTGCCGAAACTGAGTTGTCTGCAATAAATCAGCGTTTGCTTCCAAAATTGTCTTGTCTGCACCGAATCAGTGTTTGCTGTTGAAATTGTGTTGTCCACAATAAATCAGTGTTTGCTGTCGAGACTGTGTTGCCTACAGCGAATCCATGTTCGTTTCTGAAACTGTGTTGCCTATAGCGAATCCATGTTCGTTGCCGAAACTGTGTTGCCTGTGGTGAATCAGTGTGCATTGCCAAATTTTGTTATCTGCAACGAATTAGCTTTCACTACCGAATTGTATAGGCTACAGCGAATCAGTTTTTGTTGACCAATTATAGGTCACCAGTGAATCAGTTTCGCTGTCGAATTATATGTAACCAGTGAATCAGTTCCACTGCCAAATTCTGTATGTAACCAGCGAATCAGTTTTTGCTAACGAATTGTATGTCACCAGTGACCCAGTTTTCGCTGACAACTTTTTGTGACACCCGTAAATGAACTTCACGTCAGAAATGACTTAATGCTTGTAATGATTTCATTCTATAATTGTATAATGTGTGGAACACTAGAATATGAACATGTGGATTTTGAAATAAGTATGGCGACGAGTTATGTGTTTGTCGAATGCAAATATGCTGATTTATGATCATTTAATGTATCAGGTGGTGCGACCAGAATCGAACCTTTGACCGGACGAGTACGCCGCAGGAGGAACAGGTAGGTGATTTCCACCCCCTTCTAGCATAACATTATTTTCTAAAGTGAATTTAATACGAAGGATCTATTGTTGTGCTATATGGAATGTTAATTGTCACGAATGGTTGTATGAGTATTACAAAGGATCTGTCGTTGTATTATGTTGAAGGTTATTTGTCACGAATGTTTATATGAGTATTGCAAAGGATCTATTATTGTGCTATACATAGTGCTAAGTTGTTATGAATTTTTGTATGAGTATTATGAGGGATTTATTGTTGTATTGCATTAAACATTAACTACTATAAATGGTTGGATGAATAATATGAAGGGACTATTGTTGTGTTATACTGAATGCTAAATTGTTATGGAATGTTTGTTTGTGTATTACAAATGATATATTATCATGTTATAGTGATTTCATAAACCACCTCTAGAACATTTGATTTGTTAATGATTCGCGTCGGCTAATGGCATCCTAAGTGGATGACCGAGATTGACAAATGATTAGCTTTGGCTAATGGCATCCTAAGTAGTTGCCAGATTTGAGAGTTATGAGTTAGTTTCAAGAATTGATGCGTTTATGGGTATTATGTTTTGTATATACCAAGTATATGAAAGAAGTATAATTGTAATGTTTTAAACAGAGAATAACAATAGTTTGGTTAACGGTATTTGAGATGGAGAACCGAGTTTGAGTATTGTAATTAGCCTCGGTAATTGACGAATTATTAAGGGTGGTATTTACATAAGTAAGGAGAAATGAAAGAATTATGCTCTTTTGGTCCATGAACAAAATGTAATGTTAAGATTGCTTTATTATGTTTTTAAATTGCCTATAATGCTTGAAATTACCTTGTGCTGTAACAGGCACATCAAACACTTCATCGTCATTTCATCATTCAACAAGGATTTAATAATATATTATCATATGTAAATCATTTCAAAACATAAACATCATATGAGAAAAAGATGGAAACCACTTACTTTTTCCACCTACGGGTTTGTCCTTATCCTAACGAAGGTCCGATCTCGATCGCACCTCTTAAGACATCAATGATCCTTGTTAAGGGATTTAGATTGTACTCGTTCCAATTACCAGACTTGAAGAGCTCGATATTGTTATTTATTGTCACTACCTCTCCGTGTCAGGATTGGGTAATTTGCGTGCCTGCTGCCTTCCTTGGATGTGGTAGTTGTTTTTCAGGCTCCCTCTCTGAAATCGAACCCTAATTCTCTGTCACTCGTCACCACTATAGTAGGCCTTTATCCTATCATCACCGACATGATAGCCGTGTGATCCGTCAAGTTATCATGAATCATAAGAGCAATGGGCAGAGCCCGCATCGACCTTTTATCTAATAAATGTGTCCCTTCCAGGAGTTAAGGTTTGTTGCACGTATTAGCTCTACAATTACTACGGTTATCCGAGTAGCAAATACCATCAAACAAACTATAATTGATTTAATAAGTCATTCGCAGTTTCATAGTCTGAATTAGTTTATACTTACACATGCATGGCTTAATCTTGGAGACAATATGACTACTAGTAGGATCAACCAGGTAGCATTCCTCAGCGACACAACGACCCGCACGATCCCCAATGTTGATGAGACGAGGGGGCGAGACGGGCATGAGAGTCATTCTCATCAAGCATGGATGGCTCAAACAGGACTGTCATGGAGCGAAGACCCCCGTCTGGCATCACATTTCACATCTGAAAGCACGAGCAATCACGTATGGGCCAATTTGGCGGGAGTCCGCTCGATTGGAACACAGGTGCCGCTACTGGGTTCACCTCGCGCCCCCAAAGAGGTGCACGACGGAGAGGGACAACTTCATATTCAAATTCCACCGCAGTGGGTACACAACACAGGAACCCCGCCTCGCTGCAAGACATGTAAGGCCTTGGATTGAAAGTGATAGGGGCAGTGGGCCAACGGTTCGATACACCAACACAGAGCCTGCCAACGTGGATAGCCCGATGACCGCTCATGCACCACTGTGTACACATGATAACAACCCTATCGATCGAACCACAACCCCAAAGAGCAAGTGGAAACAACCGGGCGAGATCGTGCCCACACTGCCAGATGCGAAGGACATCTGAGGGACAAGCCTAAGAGGGATATGATGGGGACAAACTAGTGGGGCGCCGCTGCCTCAGCTCAAAAGCTGATGACCGGGCCTCAGCAACGGGCACGTCTAGCCATGATGTCGAAGATCATGCGGGGATCCAACGCATAGGCACGCGCATAACATTCTCATGCCACGCCCACACCAGCATAGAGCTCTCCTCAGGATCCCCGAGCATGGCACTCCGTACCGAACTGCCCTCGGCTAGGCGTCCTACTTGTGAGCATGAGCAGCGGCCACGCCCACCATGAACTCGCGCCAAATGGATGGGTGCCCAGCAGCTGCCAACAACTCAGCTCGAGGGTGGCATATGAATGCCACGCCCACACCTCAAAAAGGCAGCTCCAATACGCGCCAGGGCTTGGAGCGTGTCCCGAAGGAAGTGGCCGAAATTGGGTCATCAATGCCGGTGATACATTGGGTCCATGAGGCCCCTCATCATAGTACGGGTAAAGGCACAACGCACAACAAACCCATGCCAGGCCCCATAATCACCATGCCAGCGTGCCCTAAGGCCAGGCAGGGGGCTCCCCCCTAAAGAGCAATAAGTGTTATTGCAAGTCTGATAGGGGAAGACACTACTAGATCCCAGTTGTCACCCCCTCTAAAAAATTCATTTCTTGGTATTTTGAGTTTAAATTTTGCAAAAAGGTTGGGAAAAATCCAATCTACCTCCACAAACAATTTCAAAATTTTTTGAGGTCGAGAATTTTTTTTTTTTAATTTTCCTACCACTAAAAATTCAAAAAAAATCTGTAAAAATAGGAATCAAGTCGGAATGACCCTAAATGGGCAGCCTTAGAAAAATAGGCTTGATTTTACTAGATGGGTTTTGTGTGGAAAGAAGCACGTTTTGTTGGCAAAACACGGGAACCCCAGCAACTCGGGCGCGGTTGCTAGCGGTATCGGGTCGGCCATAGCTGTGTCTAGCCTCTCTCTTGCGCGGGGGGGGGGGGGGGGGCCGCACTGCATCGCGCAACGCAGCCAGAGGGCTGTCTCGCGCGGGCGCCTAGTTGCCTAAGCACCCAAGGGCCCTCTAGCCCTCAGGCCCCAATGCCCAGTGCGCGCGCGTTCTCTTTATGGGGAGCTGTCTCATGTATTCTCCATTTTATCAGGACTAATTAATTAATTTTCAATTAACTTCCTTTTTTTCCTCCATTTCATGTAATCTTTTTTTTTCTTCATGTTAGTTATTTATTTTTCTTAATGTTATTAACTACTTCATTTCTTTCGTTCATGTTATGTATTTTTTTTTTCATGTGTTAAAATTTATTATGTAATTTTAACAAATAGCATAATAATGTTGATTATGAAAAGGAAAACATAAAAAAAAAATTTAATTAAATAATTTATCATATATTTAACAACCACATTTACACTAGAGGGGTGTCATGGTTTTTTTTAATAGTTAGCATAATAATATTGTCATGTATTCTCCATGGTGCGTTTTATTTAAAGACAATAAGATATTCATAATTCCTATTGGAAGAACACATGGACAATTGATTCCACGGAGAAATTAAGGACGGCGCGGGATGGGGACTACTATAAGATCATGTTTTCTTCTCATTGTGGAAGCGAAAATCTCCTGCATGTCAAGAGCTTCCGGCGTTGCTCCATCTGCAAGTTTCCAATCAAAATGGTATAACAGCTGCGCAAGAGTAAACTCGACGGTGGCCATACCAAACAGCATTCCTGGGCACATTCTCCTTCCAGCACCAAATGGGACGAGTTCAAAGTTGGCACCTTTATAATCAACGGAACTATGTAGGAATCTCTCAGGATAGAATTTCTCAGGTTCAGTCCAGTATTTAGGATCCCTTCCAATAGCCCATGCATTAACCATTACTTTAGTCTTAGCTTCTATGGTATATCCATTAACTTGACAAGTCTTACTGCATGCTCTGGGAATGAAAGTTCCGGGAGGATGTAATCTCAAAGATTCTTTGATAACCAGCTTCATGAAATTTAAATTGTCAACAATTGTTTCATCAACATTCTCAAACTTGTTGAAGACCTGCCTCACTTCCTTTTGTGCCTTTTCCATTGCACTAGGGTTTTTCATCAATTCTGACATTATCCATTCCAAAACCGTTGTTGATGTTTCACTCCCACCAGTATAGATCTCCTGAAATTAAGAAGACTACGTACTGAGTAAGGGTTCATATTATTTGACCTTCTTGTATGTGAAATTTGATTAGTATTAACTAAGGGGATAGATTTGATGCTAGCTACATACAGAGATAGATTGAAAAACTGATTCCTGGCCTGTATACCTTACGTTAGACAATCTTTAGATTGAAACACGATATGTATAGAGATGGATTTGTGCATCTTTAGACGTGCGTGTAGATATTATATATATATGAAAAGTGAAGCATGCATATGTTCACTAACCAGGATAATTGATTTGATGCTATCTGTTGAAATTTCAAAGCTTCTATCATCTTGGAGATTCAGAAGCACATCCAAAATATTATCCTCCTCTTCAATTTCACCTTTCTTCTTCTCTACCCTCTGGGCTCTACGTTCATTTATAATGTCTTGAAGCATCTGATCCGCTTCTTCTTGCAACCTTTGGAGACCAGACCTAAACTGACTGATCATGCGTAACAATCTAGAGGAAGGGAATATATCTACAACATTTATACCTGCTACTGCCCTTGTCACTTGTTCAACAACGTGTAACAGTGCAGCTTGGTTTTTGTATTTCGTACCAATGCTTGATCTTGAAGTGATGACATTTGACAAATCCAAAAGCATTTTCCTAATGTCGATTGGTGAACCTGCTTTCGAACGGATGGATCTGATTAAGTTCGAAACCTCTTCTTCCCTTACTGATTTGAATGAGCGTACACGTTTTGCGCTAAATAGCTCCAATACGCAAATTTTTCGCATTTGTCTCCAATGGTCTCCATATTGTGCAAACGTAAGGCCCTGGCCATTATAAAGCATGATTTGTGAAACTAGGAGCTCAGGTCTTTCAGCAAAATTGATATCGTTGAACACATCTTTTGCTACTTCTGGTGAAGAAATAATAACAGTATTAACTTCTCCAATCTTAAGTTGCATGATTGGTCCGTATTTCTTCGCCCAGTGTGCACAGAGACGATGGGGTACAGTTACAGAGGCAGCTAGCTGATGGATGTTTCCGATGATGGGTAATCCCCGTGGTCCTGGAGGTGGTTTACAACTTGAGTCATGGCCTTTTGATTTCTTCCGTAATCTCAATACAGCGAGGACAAAGAGAAGGAAGGCCAGGAGAAGGGGGATTTGCTGCTGCATGATCATGAGAAGGGATGGGAATATTTGGTAATGAAAATGTGGCTATATATTTCAACAATTTGATATATCACAAGTTCTTATAACAGTGTGCATCCACAGGGTTTCAATTCTTATCACAATTAGCTGTCAACAAATTGTTTTTGTACTCTTGGAAGCAAAATCCAGGATGACTTGGAATCATGCGGAAATCAAGTGGACGAGTAGGAACAAATTAATGAGTTAAATGGTATATACAACATTCCTCTGTTTTTTTTTTGTTTTTTTAGTTTAACCTAGATGTTTAAAATAGCTTGCCCGTATTTTAACTAATTAATAACCAAAAATAAAAGTTACTTCCCTTATTTATCTTTATCATCAAGTGTCTAAATCCTTCATCAAGGAATTATGTGGATATCACATGGGCGAGTAAAAAAAATAGCATTTGCAATATTTTTTTTGTTTGTTTTATGGTACCGCATATTTGCAAGGTTAATTAACGATGAGGACGAAAATTTGTCTTTATCGTTAAGTATCGAATTCCACTATTAAGGGACCACGGGCAAGTAAGAAAAAAATGACAAGGACGAAAGCTACTTCAAGTGTTTGTCTCTGTCGTCAAGGGATCCTGTGGATGTCATGTGGGCGATTGAGTATGAGAAAAAGGAAAATGATTTACAAACAAAATAATTATTTTACAACTGATTTGGCGTGCATCTATTGATTACGAATGTAATTAATTGATTAAACTTGCCAGAAAAAAAATAATGACACATCAGTTTGTATAAAATTATGCGTTTTTTTGAAAAACCGTTGCTAATTACTATTATGAAATATGGTTGAGACCGTTGCTGATTACTGTTTAACCTTTGCTGAAACAGTTGCTAAATATTGTTCCTTGTGGTGAACCGTTGCTGATGCCGTCGCTGAAACCATCGCTAGCTGCGGTAAACCGTCACTAAAACCGTCGCTGATAAAAAACTAAAAAACGTTGCTAATGCCGATACCATTCTCAAGGAGCAATGATTAAAGACCCTTGTCTTGGCGGTCCTCATCTGAATCTTGAGGCGGCTGCGAGTTTGGTAAGGAAAAGCCTTTACGCTGCAAGATGTCCTCAAGATGGTCCTCGAAACTGTTGAATCTGGAGTCCATGAATTGAGCATGATCTCTAAGCTCTTTCTGGAGCGTCATGATCTCAGCCTATATTTGACCTATTTGGGCCTCATCTCGCTCCCGCTAGCAGCGACGTTCTTCCTCAACAGCTTGCAGCTGCTCTCGGAGTGCCCATTGAGCAACTGCTTGTTGTGCTTGTCGACGCTGCCACTCCTTATGCTCTGCCTGTAGGTGCTGGCTCATTACTGCGCTACCACCTCTTGAATCTACTGCTGTGAAATGGTCGGCGCAGGCTGCGAGAAGAATGGACCGCCAAGGGAAGCAGCCTGCTTCTTAAGGTTCTTTGGTCTCACTAATTACCAGAAAATTGATAAATACAAACAAAAATATCGAGAAAATATTTCTATCAGTAAATTTTCAATGAAAATATTCTCCCGGTATATACTGAAAGAATTATAGTGGAAAAAAAATAATTAAAACAAAGCAAAAAAACGATGACACGTTCTGTCAGTAAATTCTATCGGTAAAATCGTTAGTAAATTGTGAACATTGTTCATCATGTCAATTATAAAGGGAATCACCAACGAAAAATTCCGTCGGTATTTTCCAAAGAGCTCTGAAACTATTCACTTCCGAATTGCACTGTTAATTATTGTTCTTTACAGACAAAATTATCGTTGGATTGAAAACTTGTCGGTGTTATTTGGCGGTTTTCTGGAAAATTTTGATTAAATTAAATATTACAAACGGAATCACTAACGGATTGAAAAGTCATCGGTGATATTTTGTGGTTTGTGAAAAATTTTGATTAAATTGAAAAATTAAATTAAATATTACTGACGGAATCACCGATGAAATAATTAAAAATATTAATATTAATTATCCGTCTGTAAAACCATCGGTAAAACGCCCCAATAAAAAGTTTAGAATCCTTAATTTCACAACAGACGGAGCTCTTTTGTTCTTCTTCTTCTTCTTCTTCTTCTTCCCTATATGTAAAAAACACCAATATCCATTTCTTTCTTTTATCTTCTCTACTCAATTCCTTCTCTTCTCCTCCATGATCAGGTATATATTATTCTTCTTTCTTCTTTTTTCTTCTCAATTTTTTTAATTAATATACTTTACAAATTTATTTTTTTTTCTTCTTAATTTCACTTGCAACCACATCAAGGTAAGATTTTTCTTTTTTCCTCGTTTTTTATGTTTTTTTTCATTATATTTGTTATTGTATTTTATTTATTTTTAATTGTTTTTGTTCTGAATAATTATATGAATATTGTTGTAGGATTTTTTTTTCATATGAGATCAATTTTTAGTTGATTTATTTATAAGATTTTAAAAATTTTAGCAATCACAACTTTATTTTTTTCATATGAATTTTTTTAGTTGAATTTATTTTTTCGTGTTATTTATTTGTTGCAAATTTGTTTGAGTTGATTTTGTTCTTATTTTTTCCAAGCTTTTTGAGTATTATAGAGTGTTGATTTATATTAATTTAATTGTTTTATGGTTTTGTAAAATGGATTTTTTAAAAAACATTTTTAAATAATTAGCGAAGGAATTACATACGGTATTTTTTTGAGGGAAATACCGACGAAATGAAGTGGGTAATTTTATTTTTTTTGTGCGCTTTTTCTGTTAGTAAATTCATCGGTAATAATATTTTTTTATTACCAACAGACTTATAGACCGACAAAAAATTACTAACAAAAGAGTTACCAATGGAGCATTTTTGTTAATAAATTAATTACTAATAAAATAATAGTACAAATACTAGCAAAAAATTTCATCAATAAATATAAAGATTAGTAATACTCTAAGCATCCCTCAAACACAACCTTTGTTATGCTTGTCCTTCGTAGTCATCCAAAGGACATTGGAATCCACCCATAGATGCTCCTCGACATTGGGCCCTTATGCCTCGATCATGGCGTTCTTAAGAGTAGGCTATCAAAACAACAAAACAATTAATCAAGTTAAGCAATTGAAAATAAAATGCATGGTTAAATATGTTGCCACAAACAAAATTAAGTTTCACAAACCACATATGCAACAACAGTAGGATTGATTGCTTGGTCTAACACTACAACATTATCCAGTTTTACCGACAGACTCATTCCGTCAGTGACAGCAATGAAATCCGTCGGTGAAAATCATACCGACGGACTTACCGACGGAACACGTCCGTCGGTATAACAGTCGTCGGTAAATCCCATTTCCGTCGCTAATTCTGTCGCAATAAAAAAAACCACTCACCGACGAAAACACCGACGGTAATACAGACGGATACGCGCGCGCCAAAAAAAAGTTTCCCGCGGGAACATTACCAACGGAATAAATCCATCGGTAATTTTAAGGGTAATTACCGACGGACTTTTCGTCGGTAATTATAGCATGGCTTGTAATTTTGTTGCAACTCTCTGTGTAATACCGACGGATATTATCCGTCAGTAATGCCGTCGGTATTTAATCACCGACGGATAATATCCGTCGGTGATGCCGTCGGTAAAGATGGCATGGATGGTAATTGTTCGGCAACTCTCTGTTAAATACCGACGGATATTATCCGTCGGTATATCCATCGGTAGATATTTAAAATATATATAAAAAATAATTTATTAATTGTAAAAAACCTAAATAAACAAATAAAAATGCATTAAACATTAAAAATGTAAAAGTAATAATATTCATTACAAATTTAATGTGTTTAAAAAACAAAATTAAACTAGAATAGCAGCGGAGCTGGAGGAGGAGGCGGAGGAGGAGGAGGCTGGTTGTTCCCGGGACCATACGGCCAAAAAGAAGTTGCACAAGTATCGTCACCCATCTTTGATCTCATCTCCATGACTATTTGACGGAGCTCATCATAATTCGTCGAGAGTTGTTAATATTGTTGTTTCAACGCAATGAACTCCTCAGACTGGGTGTTCGATACTGATGGAGAGCTTCCAACAGTTGAGACACTACGAGTCGAATGCAAGTTTTCAGTCGTAGTGTTGGAGAGCCCGTAGACCCTGTTTTTATCGGGTCCACCAGACGATCCCGCCTCCATCCACAAATCTGGATTGAAATCTGGATGGGTCGACGGATTGTCTCCATATCTCTCCCTCAACCGGCTATTATAGGTCTCCTGAAAATTCCATCGGTAAAAAAATTATCAAATGCAATTCAAGATGCAATTCAAGAAAATAATAACTTACAAAATAAAATGAATGAACGAACATACCACAAAGTGCTGAGCACGGTTGTCCACGAACTGTTGCACCCCCTTTTGGCGGTCTTGACTCCGCACATGCGTCTCTAGAAACAGCTCCATTGGACTCGGTTCACGTCCAAGAGACACAGCCTGTAAGGAAAAAATAGGTTGAAAGTTAAATATATTATAAGGAACGACAAATTAATTAACGATATATTTCAATAAAATTAATCTTACCATCCGCTTTGCATGTGCGCTGAATGGGACGGATCC
>Ga0325404_1004264_pt1 | contig 15228 bp, 13 predicted proteins | sample PopdelMetagenome_18_FD_205664 | JGI IMG/M metagenome (GOLD analysis project Ga0325404, IMG submission 205664) | Populus deltoides microbial communities from Bellville, Georgia, United States - Xylem-Control-R1 | ecosystem: Host-associated > Plants > Phyllosphere > Stem > Wood/Secondary xylem... | reverse complement strand
GAAGAGTCCATTAAAGCATCTATATATTTTAGTTTATTATATTTTTTTAATAGTTTTAATATTTTGATATTAAAAATATATATTTTTAAATGTTTTCTATTAAAAAAACTTTTTAATAGCATACCCAACACCTAATTATAAAAATAATAATTAAGAGGGTTTGTTTTCGGGTTTTAAAAATGGTTTTGAAAAAAAAAATATTTTTTAATATATTAATATCAAATATATATATTTTTAAAATAATTATTTTATACATTTACAAATAAAAATCATTTTAGAAAGTAAAATAACCGCTGTGACAATTATATACACACTAGTAGCATTTTTCAAAGGTCAGCCAGGCATTAACACCTACGAAAAGTCCTCAAAAGATAAATACATGATAACTACATATAACAATACCAATGGTAGGAAAAAAAAAAGAGAACATGAAATCCAAATTCACTCCCAAGAAAACTCACATTCTCCGATCCAAAAAAGGAAGTATCAGATCTCGATCGAAAGAAGAAAATTAAATAAATACACACACAGTGTTTAATTAAAATGTTGTATTGTTGCAGTAGCAGTAGCAGTAGCAGTAGCGAGGTTAGATCTCAGAGTTCGGAGTTGAAATGCAGCCAAATCTGTTCCCAATCGGTAGCGTATTAGGGAATCCTTTTCTGTTAAATGCTGATTTAGGAGAAGACGGTGTCGGTTTTGGATTTGAGCGCTCCAGATTATTCTTTTTGGTTCCGTTTTTATTGTTACAAGGAGTAGGAGGAGGAGGAAGCAGCGGCGGAATGGATTTGTCTAAAGTTGGTGAGAAGATTTTGAGTTCTGTTCGCTCTGCTAGATCTCTCGGTCTCTTGCCTCTCACTATTGATCGACCTGAGGTATCTGTTTTGTTTTTGAAATTGATGCCTTTTGTATTTGTTATTTTGATTATTTGTATTTGGAAAGCTTAAATTCTATATTTTTTTTTATTTAATCGTGATTTGTGAACCCTAGCAACGCAATGCAATTCTTGAACTTCCAAATATTTTTTTTGGGTGGTTGGAACTCGAATGAGGTGAGGAAGGGTGATGGTATGCGTAACAGAGATTTATCAGAAATGGTTGAAAGATTTTGTGCCGCTTGTAGTGGAAATGTTGCTCTTTTTAGCTTGATTCTTGGTGGGGCATGTCGCTAGTAGAGGAGTAATTCTCCGGTTTTCTTGTTAGTTAGGGATCGGAGTAGTTTTCAGGTCTTCTTGTTAGTTAGGGATGTGAATGCTTTATTTAACTCTAAAGGTGTTAGTGCTGTTTGTGGGAGTTCTGCCGAGATTGGAATTTGGAATAAATGCTATTTTTCTTGACATGCTTTGTGATGCATTGGAGATTCCTGAAGAAAGATTGTTTTTATTGGAGGTAGGTGGTATTTGGTATTGCGGTCCAACTGTAGTTTTGAAAATTTTTGAATTAGTTTTAGCTTTCAATTTTTTTTTTGTGTTTTTGAAACGTTTTGATGTGTTAATGTCAAAAATAAAATAAAATTATTTTGATGCATTTTCAAATGAAAAACACTTTAAAACAAAAAAACATTTTGAAAAATAATATCTACCACACTCCCAAACTGAAAGGGTTGTATTAATCATGCTGTTATTTTGAGGAGTTTTTTATTTTATTTTATTTATTTATTTTTGATGGGGAAGGTGGAGTTGATAGAACTATCTTTTGTTGAACCTATTTGGAAGGCAGTTGTTCCTTCTAAGGTTGATTCTTCCCCCTTCTCTTTTTGTTCTTTTAGGAACTGGTGCGTGGGATTATGTTGACTATTGACAATCTCGTAAAAAAAAGGTTGATCAGTAGGGTTTTCTTTAATAAAAGGGCAGCTGAATGGAATGGCACTTTTACCATTTTTACTTCAATGCCGTGGGAGCATATCTACAATGAAGGGGATTGGTTGGACGCTTATATATTTAATTGAAGTATGAACATGGAGATGTACCCACTTGTGTACTGATTACTGCAGTAGGGTTGCTTTAATTCCTCTAGCTATTTTCTGACTAATTCAAGGAGCCTAATATAAAGACTTCAGATCTTTGGAACAGGGAGCAATAATTTGTTGATAATACTCTGGTTATTTGTTTTGCAGATTCCTTTTACGCTTATTGGTTTCTTGTTTTTCTTTATGGGTTCTCTTTAGTAGAGTTTTGTAAAGATCTATTTCTTTCTAGCTCTCTCCCTGTCGTTCAACTTCTCCTTAACCAACTTTCTTACGGAGCTCTGGCAGCAAATTGGTAAAAACTCTGAATATGTTCATCAACAGTTCAACATATTATGTAAACACCCATCCAGTAGCTCTCATCATATGCTATGCATTGAAAACTCCGTTTTCATTAAAAAATGTAACTGAAAATATTATCAAGAGTTGAATCTCTGAAACATGAATGTGTTCAGTTTCTGAGCTTTAGTGCCACAGCACCAGCAAGAGGTTTCTTTGGTTCAATCTTGAGCTGGTTGTAAAATATTACTCTTGTGAGTGATTGGCTCACCATCCCTTGAACAATTCACAGACTATAATTTTCATGGAACAAATTTAGTAACAGTCTTGGAATTAACTCATCCTCACTGTTTATAAGGAGATCTTTCATCCAAATTGCTAAAGTCATACAGACAGATTCTGATTCTTATTTCCCTTTCAGGTTCCAGCTCGAGCTGCAGCAGCAGCTGCTGTTGCTCGCGTGCTTGCAGGAATGCCTCCTCATCAGCGGTTTAATCTTCCTTCAAGTTCTGAAGAACTACGATCAATATATGGAAGCATACCACAAGGTCACATGGTGGAGGAGCTGGAAGAAGACTTCTATGAAGAGGTTCCTACGTGCTTTAAATTTTCTTCTGTTTCTATGTAGCATGTCAATATTGTTTTTATGAACATGGTTTATTTGTCAGAAAATGCTGCTAGTCTATTTGTAGCAAGAATTATTGATAGAACATCACTAGCTATTTTTCTACTTTACTCCACGTCTTCGTGATATGCCTTGAATTTTTTTTTATTTGTGCGAGAGTTTAATCAATCATGGTATCAAATGCTCAAACCTTTGGCTCCCTTTGGAATTTTTCAATTAACCTTTATCTGTCTCTTTTCTATTAGTCTAATGTCGCAAGATAATTGTAAGTAAACAATTGAATGAATTTAATTAAGAAACACACAATCAGAAGAAAAAAAGGTGAATTTCTTGCAGCAGTGGTAACTTCACTTCTAGCAGATCCACGTGACACCAATAAACTGCTTAAAGAATTGAAAAGTTAAAAAAAATCACACAAAAGAGTTTCACTTGTGAGACTTTGAATTCCAAAGCCTCAAAATTTCTCACTTCTCCAACCACTGAAAATCACATTGATTGTTTGCTTTCTTTCCGTTTCCTTGTCTACCACTTTTGAAAGCAAACTTGCAGAGTATTTTAAGCACAGAGTAGACTGCAATTACATTCTGATTTAAAATCACTTCTCTCTCTCTCTCTCTCTCCCTCTCTCTCTCTCCTCACACACACGCACACACACACTAGCAGATGTCTGTAGAGTTAATCAATTTGTCAAATCAAATGGTGATGTCATTTTAAGGATCTTAAGATTGGATAGCTCTTTTTGAGATAAAAAAGTTTCCCATATGACACCATCAACATAGTCCTCAAATGCCATGATTATTTCATGGTCATTTGCTCCTGAACCAATTGGATATTGGATTAGTGTTTTATATCTAGCTATGTTGTTTGTGTTGGCTCGATTTGAGATCAGTAGACATGAGTAGCTAATGGTGAAGTTGGCTTTTGATAATACTGATGAAGAGAGGATCTGAACTTTTTGCTTTCAATATCTGATAACATTGAGAGAGAAAAACCTATTAGATAATAAAGGTCAAACGTTGACACACTGGCACAATATACAGCCTCTTAACTGGTTGAGTAGCCTTTGATGTTGGCTGTTACTTATCAAATTGTGGGTGAATAAACCAAACAAATATAAAAAGGCTCCCAATTGACTAATTGAGAGAAATGAGCTAATTTATGTATTTTTGGCCACAGATAAATCTTGTGGACACAGCCTTGTATGTGTAAATATAGTGGAGTCTCTCAGAATCACTCATTGTCTAGCCACAAGAGAGATGTGTGCCTCAGTCATTGCTAGTTACAGTGGTTCTGATATCATGAAACCCAGGGGGAAGGGGTACTTTTGAGAGCTAGAAGTGATACTCTTTATAGATCAGTTCCAACAAGTCCTTTCTATTAGCAAGGAAGAAGGAAGATATTAAATAGGGTGCCAAAACTGGGATTATTTATCCGAACTTGTGTTACCATAAAATTACCTTGCTACTGCTCATGTTGACAAGTTGCTTTGTAGGTGCTGATTCTGCAACTTAAGAAGGATTAAATGTAACTCTGAGCATATAATGTTTTTGGATGACACTACTCTTGTATTTGTCTCGAACTATGAGTGGGTTTTGTGGAAAGGAAAGATTTTTAAGACTTTTTTTGGAATATGCCATTTCTGCTGTCTTATTCAGAACTTGGTTGGAGATTAATGCTATAACTTTTAAGAATCAGTTCACCTGGAGAAAATTCTTGTGGGATGTGTGGCTTTTCTCTCTACTTTTCAGTTTCATGCTTGGTACTTTTGGGGGAATTTTCTTGACTGATAATGATATTCAGCTGGTTCAGGCTACTTGTTTATGATTTTTCTTCTTTTCTTTGCTTTCATGATTTGGAAGATGAGCCACCATACAACATGATTTTGCTGTACTTTTCAGTTAGTTGATATAATGTTCGTTTATAAAAAAATTTCTTTTGCCCTCTACACTCTTACAGAACTTTTCAATTTTATTTCTGTTTCTTAGAATGTGGGTGGTTGAGTATGCATTGAGCTAATGTTGTGCTGATTTATTAAAAGGCTGTTGGACATCATCATGTGCAGGATTTTGATCCAGTTAGGCATATTCTAGAGCATGTTCCATCTGAAGAAAACGAGTTAACGTATTTTGAGGAACAGGTACTTCTAGCAAAATATCATTGATATTTTACTCTCTTTGGATGTATTCACAGGATGTGGGCTGAATATTGCATGGTAATTGGATGGTCTTTCTTTTGTGTTATCTGATGGTATGTAGGATTATAATGTCATCATTGTATGTTCTACATGTAGAGAAATGGTTTGTTTTAATCAATCATGAAATCATGAATAGTATAAAAACAAAGTGGCCTCAAAGTTGCATGTAAATTATACCTAGCAATGTTGTGTCTGTCATGTTGTATCCATGTTAGATAATTCGTGAAGGATACATCACTTACATAAATGGAAGAGAAATATCTGGTACTCTTTGAGGTTGTTCCTACCACATATACATGGGGTTTGCTTATTATAAATATCCATGGACCCCATAAATATGCAAACGGAAGGGCTTATACTGTTGGAGTACGCAGACTAACTCTTTTGCCCTTTTACTGATGATTCTTGAAAGTTTGGAGGACCTCTCTTACATTTTTTGTAACTAGTATCTACTTCTACTTTTATTTGTCTAAAAGAGGAAATATTTGAGACCGTATGTGTAAAATATGATGTGTTAACTTTGGTGTTTAGCTTGGCCCAAAATTTATGTAATTTTCCATAACTGAATTTTGATGATTAGTCAATATTCTTCAGGGAAAATAATATGCCTTGATACCTGATTGGTGAATATTGGTTGGGATTTTCCTATGTTCATTATGTTTATTGATATTCTAACTCACATACATTATGTGACCTACTTTATAAACAAGCCTAAAATTATAAGTGTTCTTGGGTTATCTTCAGCTAGTTTCCTATGCTTGTTGCTCTATTTGGTACTCACTCAGAATATGATGACGACTTCATAGTGATGATAATGTCCATTACATTGCCTGCATTTCCGTGAGGATTATTTCTAGTATTTGGGCACCTAAAGTGGACCTGTTCATGATGATACCAGAGGCATGCCTTGCCACATTATTATGCTTTTTGGATGCTTCTTGTGCCATGCATTCTAACCACAACCAATTCCATGTTAAATGCATTAGTTGATTTTACATTAGTTTGATTTCTGGTGGTGCATGGAACCTAAATTGGGATAAGTATTGGAAACAACAGCCACAAATTTAGAATATCTGGGAATTCATCACCTTAAATATTTTTGACTTTCACTTCTCATGGAATTTAAAATCCATATGCCCAAAAAAATAAAATAAAAAAATCCCTGCAAACAATTGAGATATATTTATCTGAGTCCTATTCTCCTCTACAGCCACTTCCATCAATTACTACCACTATTCTTACCGAAGTTGGAACATAACTACATTTGTTTCTGTGCTTGTCACTGCCACCATTATTGCCAAAAGACATCTTGATTATTGTGGTGTCAGCGATGACACCACAATAAGATGTAATGTGGTCATAATAGGGATGGTAACTGGTGACAAAATAGTGATGAAGGAGTCAAACAATATTAGTAAATGCCAGCTCTCTTGCTAAGTTTGATACCAACACTGCCATCTGCAACCACTGTCACTGCTTTAGGTTGCTTATTCCACATCATGTAAACTACTGAAATTGAACTGAACTAATTTCAGTTCAGTTAATTGAAGTACTGCAAATACTCTAAAGTTATAGCTCATTTGAATCTTTAGGGTGATAGTGATAAATAATGTGATTTTCAATACTTAGATCTTTACCTAAAAGAATGTGGTTGAAAGTATGTGCATTTAAGGAGTGTTCAACCTGCACAAGCATGGCATTAGTCTGAATCCCATTCTACGAACTAGTTCTTTTGATAGGAGTTTTCCATGATCATTCTTTCTTTGTGTTTGTGTTTGTGCATAGTAAATAGATTTATACAACGCAAGGGCAAGTATAATGTTGTTGAGAGTGTGATGATGGAGTTTATGCTTTTATTTGTTACTATTATGGCTTATATTTTTTTCTTGTACTGCCAGTGCATGTCCCTTTTAAACTCACAGAATTCCACGCACTTGCAGACGCCATAGTTGTTTGTTCATGTTTAAAGCTCATTGCCAGTCTAAACTACCATATAGAATATGTTGTTGCACTTTGTCTTTTCACAGAATTGTTTTTTCAAATATTTTTCTTCAATTAACTGACTGCAATTCAATGTGGATTCTTCTTTTTGTAGGCCACTCTTAGATTAGCACAACTAGACAGAGTAGCAGAGCGTTTATCTCTTCATGTCATGGAGCATCATGAAGTAATGGGTAAGGCGTTCTAAGATTTCATTTAGACATGAAAATTTTGCTAATATTTTGTTTTTATCAAATTAAGTTTTTGCATGTACATTTATTAATTGTCACATCTAATTCAAAGTTATCTTGAGAAGGTTTGCATTCTTAATCTTTGCTAACCTCCTTTCCCATTTGTGCATTAAATGCTTTCGGCACTTTTATGAGTTGATGCGATGCTGTTGTACATGTACCTTGACATTAACTTATATAATATAGTTAAGTTTTGTCATTTTAGTAATTTCCCTTGTCCATGCATTTATATTGATCAAGTAAAGAAAGCTTGGAGTGAAATTATAAAATTTTAATTATAGAAAAAAGTCTGTGTAGTCCTTCTTTTGAATGAGATGTTTATACTTGCTTCTGGCCAGTGAAGGGGATGAATTTGGTGAGGGAAGTAGAGAAAGATTTAAAGGTTGCTAATGTCATCTGCATGGTAAGCATTCCTGCGGTGTTTTCCTTAATGATTAAAGGGCCTTAGTCAAGAAGGATACTTGTAAGAAATGCATCTATTTTTTTTCCTTCTAAATTCATGATGTGTGTGTGTATTTTTGAGGATGCTATTGTCACCACTGCTTCTCTTTCCGGATCTGGATATCCATCATTTTGTTTTTCAGAATGGTAGAAGGCACCTGACTTCATCAATGAATGAGGTTTCTAGGGATCTTGTAGTGAATAGTAATTCCAAAAGGAAACAAACTCTCCTGGTATGCTCATCTTCCTGGATATCTTAGTAATAACATCTGAACATTTCATTCTTTGTGGATTAGTTTTTCAATCAAGAATATATCGATGTTTGGAGCTGCATTTGATAAGTATGAACCACCTTTTCCATTTTCAGGACATGCTTGCAGTATTAACTGAGCTTCATCGTGCATTGGACATGCAAATGGCACTTGAATCCCTGGTTGAAAAAGGAAATTACTGCAAGGTTGGTCAATGCATCTTTTTTGCTAGTGGTATCCTATGGTGTTATGGACTTCAGTTCTCAACCTTCCTTCTCTGCGAAAAATGTGGTCTATTTTCTTGTTTGTTGTGTCAGAGAATTCCACTAAATTATGTTTTTCTCCCAGGCATTCCAAGTCCTATCCGAGTATTTACAGCTATTAGATAGTTTCTCAGAGCTTCCAGCAATACAGGAGATGAGCCGTGGAGTTGAGGTGAATATAAATAAGAATTAAACATACAACTACTATTCTTTATCAAGCTTTTGTGATTCTTTTTTATTTTAATACATTTTTCTCCTGGCTTAAACAAAAAAACTCATCTATCATTCAAACCAAATTAGTCTTATTTTGTTTTTTTGTCTTACGTTTAATAATGCATATATCAAGAAATCCAAGTTCACTGTTGCTGTTTCCCAGTTTTTTTCGTTCTCATGCTTCATTATTTCGCCATTTGATTGTATGTCTTGCCCTTTTATTGTGACTTGAAGCTCACATTGGTGACATACAGTTATACTTGAGCAATTTTTCCCTATTCTTGTAACTGGTTTTGATTTTCATACAGGTTTGGTTGGGAAGAACCCTTCAAAAGCTGGATGCCCTTTTGCTGGGAGTGTGCCAGCAGTTCAAGGAGGAGAGTTATATAACAGTCAGTAAACTGATCCTTTGTTGTGAAAAGGATATTTATCTTATTCAAATTTCATATTATTGTCAAAATTGCTATTTATATAAATATATATATATATATATTTTTTTTTTTTTTCATGTAACTTTATTCATACAAGTGGTTTGTTTTATTCAATGCTATATGTTGTGTTTTTTTTTTGGTTTTTGCTGTAGCTTTTTTTGTTTTCACAAGATGATTTTTATAAAATTTCATGTATATGATTAGCGGTATCATTCTGGATTTGGGACATCATCTCCTCTATCAACTGAAAACTGGTAGTTTAACTGTTAATGAGTTTTTTTTTCCCCACAAGATTATTATAGAATGTCATGTGTATGCTTAATGTAACCATCATTCTGGATTTGGGACATCATTTCCTCAATCAACTGAAAAATGATAGTTTTAAGTGTCAACATTTCTGGGGCGTTGTATCAGAAACTGAGGAATGGATTTTGCTCCTCTAGCTCAGCTTGGGGTTTCTGGAGGGGTTAGCTCCATCTCTTGCATAACTATTAGACCATTGAGAGAAAAAATGATAGCTTTCTCTAGATCTTATTTAACCATGTGTGCTCCTCTAGCTCAGCTGGGTTTTTCTGGAGGGGGGTTAGCTGTATCTGTTGCATAACTATCAGACCATTGACAGAAAAAATGATAGCTTTATCTTGATCTTGTCTATCCATGTTCTCTTCCTCCTCTTTTTTGGTTAACATCTTATTCTCTTGTTACCAGACATTAGGTATTTGAGTTTTGAATCAGCTCATGTGCCACCTAAACAAGCAACACTTTTGCAACAAAATTGTGGATTGGTAGTATTAAAAAAAAAACTTATGTTTTCTCCCCTCACCCTTGTATTAGGTTCGTTTTGTTTTACATTTTCTCACAATCCCCCTTATTTTATGAGTAATAGACATGAGTAGTCAGAGACTTGAAGTATGTTATCTTGGCAAACTGAACTTGAAGAATCAGTAGAACCACTTGCAGTGTGCAAGATTGAAGATTCAAATGATAGATTGTTACAATGTGTACAGGTAGTTGATGCATATGCTTTAATTGGAGATATCTCTGGTCTTGCTGAAAAGTTGCAAAGCTTCTATATGCAGGAAGTTTTATCAGAAACCCACTCTGTGTTGAAGAATACTGTGCAGGAGGTACGTACAACTAATTACTCCCTCTGTTCCAAAGAAATTGTCTGCCTTTCTATTTTTGTTTGTCCCAAAATGATTGCTTGGTCGAAATATTAAGTCACATATTTTCCTACAGTGCTCCTAATTAAAGCTCATTTTACAGGAGACCTACAATTGGAAAGAGGGGGTCTTTAGAAATTATGGATAAAATTGATGATATGGAATATCAATTAATAACATTATTAATATGTGTGAAAGTCAAATATGACAATATCTCTGGTTCAGATGGAGCATGATTTTATAAGTGAAATTAGTTTCATATAATCAGTAGTGGGCAAGATATAGATAGCTCAGTTATGAATTTCAAGTCCAAAATCTCTCTCTGCACCTACGCACTTATTGATGCATGCGTTGAGGTTGTTTAAAATCTCAACTTCTTCACAGGGTTTTCCCCTTCAAAATTTCTTTCCTTTTTTAGTCCTCCATGGAAATTAATGTCAGCTATCTTCCCAAGGTAATCTTTACTCAGATAACTGATTAACTTATGCAGGATCTGGAAATACAGATGCAGAACAGTAGGTACTTTCTTTTCACTTTAACTGTTTCAGTATTGAATCCATCATAACTCAATTATTTTTATATGTTACATGATATTTTTGTGCATTTCATTCCAGACTTACCTACAGTGATCTAAGCCTTCAGATACCTGAATCTAAGTTCAGGCAGTGTTTGTTGAGAACATTAGCGGTCTTATTCAGGTTGATTAGTTCCTATCATGAAATCATGAACTTCCAGCTGGAGAACAAGGTCAGACTATATTCTTTATATACCCTGTTTGTTTTTATTTTTTTCCTTTTCCTTACTTTTATGGGATGTTTTCAGTCCTCTCCACAACAAGGTCAGGGCTTGCAAACATTGATGGTTAAATTGAGTACCCTAAAGCTTTCTTTCCCTATCTATGCTTTATCCATTTTTTTGTTTGTAAACTTTGGATGGTTGCTTAAATATGTTTCTAAACTAGCTGTGTAACGGTTGTTGATTGTCATTTAATTTAATGGATCATATTGGATTGTTAATCATTTGTGCGTTGTTTCTGCATCTAGTGCCTTGTTTTTTAGTTTTTTTTATAGTAATAGTAAATTTTGGTTTTGTTTTCTCATTTTGACTACACATTTTATGGTGACATTATTACCAACCATAGATGAGGCAGGCGCATTAATTCTGGAAAACCTAGAATTCTTACATGAAATGAAGCTAAACAACTTAAATGTAGATCTTTCACACCAACCCATAGCCTCTTAAACCAAGAATTGTTTTTTCTGTTAATCGAAATCACGGGGATAATAAAAGCAGTATGAGTTGGAAAGCTTCCATGATTACTAGAGACAAGTTTTTCCACCCTTGAATCTATTTTAGTCAGAAGGTATTTTTTGTATTTCTTATGTAGTGTTATAAATAACATTGGTTCTGCAATGTCAGTTGTTTCTTCTGTTCACGTGTTTGTTTCTCTCATTTATCCTCAAAACTTGTTCATTGGTTTACAGGATTCGGCATACCAAACATCTGACATGAAGCAGGATTCCTTAGGAAGCAATGGATCTCCCCGTGAATCTGTAGATAGAATGCTTGGTTCATCTCCTACCGAGGAATCTACAACAACTTACATGTATTTAGATTCCAATTTTGATGCAGATGAAACTAGAAGTAATGGTGGTGAAGCATCAATCAGTGGATCTCCTTGGTATCATCTGCGAAAAGATGCGACAGCATTTGTTTCACAAACTCTTCAGCGAGGTCGAAAGAATCTTTGGCAGCTTACAACAAGCCGAGTATCAGTGTTGCTTTCTTCTGCAGTTATTAGCTCTATGAGCACACACCAATTCTTGAAAAATTATGAAGATTTGAATGTATTCATCTTGGCTGGGGAAGCCTTCTGTGGAGTTGAAGCAGTTGAGTTCCGACAGAAGTTGAAGGCTGTATGTGAGAACTATTTTCTTGCATTTCATCGGCAAAATATTCATGTAAGTTGTTGCCAGGGTTAGTTTGATTTACAATTTTAGTTTTCTTTGCTCGTATCCCTGCTCTGTTAGGTGCATGATACATTTACCTTCAGAGCTTTATTACCCCCCTTCAAAGTAAAGCTTGATTAGTCAATAAATTCACTTTGTTTCTTATTTATTGTCCTGTCACATTAACATAACTTGCTTTTATGTGATTCTAATAAAATTTCTTATCTAAATTCTGAATATATAATTCTTGGAAAAACAATATAATTTTTTTTTGTAAAACTTTTTCAGGCACTCAAAATGGTTTTGGAAAAGGAAAGTTGGCTGAAATTGCCACCAGATACAGTCCAAGCAATTAGTTTTGCTGGGCTTGTTGGCAATGGGGCTGCCCTGATAGTTCCATCTCACGGTATCTCTTCAAATGCAAAATTGCATCACTCTAACAAATCAGTGAATTCCATTGATGCCACTATCAAAAAGAGTGGATTTACCTCTTGGATTAAAAGTGGAAATCCATTTTCGCCAAAAATAATATCCACTTCAGTGGAAGGCCACAGTTCATCCCTGCTTAATGGGGCAACTGCTGGTGAATATGATGGACATGCTAATGATAGTTATCACGGTGATCAGGCGTCTCCCCATAGTGGTGGTGCAAGTCATAAAAATGGAACTCCTGTTTCAGAAGATGAAAATGAAGATCTTCTTGCAGACTTCATTGATGAGGACAGTCAACTCCCAAGTCGAATTTCAAAACCAAAAGCTCCTAAAAGTAACTTTTCACATTGTAAAGATGATGAGATATCTGCACAGACAGGATCATCTCTCTGTCTTCTCAGGTGCAAAGCCATTTTGTGCTGTTAACTGATAACTATTTGTACGTGGATATTATAACCTGCAACTATACATAATTGTGCTTTATTGAGCTGTGTTTATTTGTGGATATTAGATCAATGGACAAATATGCAAGGTTCATGCAGAAACTAGAAATAGTAAATGTTGAGTTTTTTAAGGTATGTTATACTGTCTACATTTCTTGTTTCTTTGTCTTCTATTTATTTAACTTTAAAAATCTATAGTTTTTTTCCCCTCGAAATTGTTTTTCCTGATTCAGTATAGTTTTGCAGGGTATATGCCAGTTGTTTGAGATTTTCTTCTATTCTGTGTTTGAAACATTTGGTCAGCAGAACTCTAATTCAAATGGAAAAGCTGACCCTCTCAATTGTAAGGGTTCCTTTTTTCCTCCAAAATTCCATCCTGTCCCATGTTGATCAATTCTGATATGCTCCTTCACCCCTAATCAGCTGCTACTATTTTGAACTAAGTACCCATAATTCATGTCTGTGGTACCCAGATCGGCTGAAGACTGCTATATCCAGAATTACACAAGATTGTGACCAATGGATAAAGCCCCAGCTGACCCCTGTTTCATGCTCTTCCCCAACGTCTTTGAGTACATATATGCATGGAGATGTAACACCGGCTAGTCCTCCAAATCATGCCACATCCTTTGGTCTCAAGGTATTTATGCAAGAATAATTTTGCAAAAGTAATTTTTTTCTGAATAGAGAAATATTTTCCAATCCATTGTGTGCCACCTACACAAGACGAGAGTGTACTTGAATTAATCAAAATTTTGTTTCCCTAAGAAATGATGATGGAGAACCAAGAAAGACTTCTAGGATTTATTTCAATAATTTTTTTTCTTTACAGTTATTATAAATTTTACTGTTTTGAGCCTTTTTTGTTTTATTTTCTGTCCAGTAGTTTTTATCGAAAGCATTCTGTTTCTTATTGAGTAGTGTTGGGTTTGGGTTTTCTATTTAATAATTCAATTATGGTTGTATTATATAAAAGCTTCTGTTTCTTAAGTTCAAGAGCCATTTTTTTGATGATCAGGGGACTGACAATAAATAGATAGATTGTTTTCCATCCCTATAGTTCTTCTCCAGTTGGTTTTCCCTGATGGAGATATCAAAAGAAGCAAAACTAATGTTCCTTTGTGGCATGGTTATTTCTGTAACATCCTGATCTGCTGGGAAATCTGGAAAATTGTCTTAGTTTAGTTTTTGTTTACTACGTTGTATTCTACTAGTTCTAAAGTAATTACCTTTATTAGGTTTTTCCTATTCTAAATAGATAATAAGTATTTTCTTATAAGAAAATAAGTCCATGTTGGCCTTTGAGTACCATATCAACTCTATATAATGAATCTTTCAATATTTTAATAACACTTGATGAATAAAATTCTAGCAATTTGCTTTTGATTTGTGACTCAATCTATCACCTTTCAAGAACCATCGGTGTGAAGCTTAGGTATTTCTATCCTTTATGTGTGACTCATAGAAACCCTATTAATGTGACAAATAGTTTCTACAACTTCCAAGAAAACCCCATCAATCTAACCTAAAAACATCTCATCAATAGACCTAAACAACCTCTCATGCATACCTAATCAACCCTATAACAATTACACGTCAAAGATTTTGCCTAAAATCTCCTAAAATTACTGTTCACGCCTCTATACACAACCCTAAACAGCCTTTAAAAGTCATATCCAGAACTGCCCCTAAGTCGTCCTGCATCATCTCCTTCTGTTATCCTGTACTTTGTCTTCCTCGGTTTAGAATCACAGTTGCAATTTTGTTTGTGATCGTGGTACATTGGTTATATTGGCATTCATGCTAGTATTAGATTTGGTTTGACCTCTGCTGTGCTGGGATGCTTGATTAAACACATCAAGTTGTTTGGTAATGAATTGTTATGTTGTGTTGTTAGTAAAATCACTTAAATTAAATTACCATTAAGGACAACTAAAATTAAACATTTTCTTTAAAAAACTAAATGAATTGCTTAAGAAATGAAATCTTTTTTTTTTTAAAACACAAATATCATATAAAAAGAAGTTTAAAAGAAACAATAATAAAAACCTTATATAGTTTTTTTTAGTAAACATAGTTATCAAATAATTTAATTATAAGCTGAGAACTAATATACTTGGAATAAAATAATTAAAATTAGTTAATTTTAATATATTTAAGGTTATTAACTTCTTTGTAATTAAATATTAGTTAATTACTATATATAAAGCAAAAATGATTTGGGTTCGTTAATTCTAAAATATTTAAGGTTATTTTAGTTTTTTAAATAAAATAATCAGCCTTCCATTTCAAAATGATCACTTCTCATGCTTTTTGAAGTGGAAGCTTATATATATTTAACCTGTTTTTTT
>Ga0325404_1004263_pt1 | contig 15229 bp, 10 predicted proteins | sample PopdelMetagenome_18_FD_205664 | JGI IMG/M metagenome (GOLD analysis project Ga0325404, IMG submission 205664) | Populus deltoides microbial communities from Bellville, Georgia, United States - Xylem-Control-R1 | ecosystem: Host-associated > Plants > Phyllosphere > Stem > Wood/Secondary xylem... | reverse complement strand
AAATGAAAGCTCTCGCTTCCAAAAATCTATTGATACCAAAATTAAACCATTTCATCTTCAGATTTATGAGGATTTGAAATTATGAATCTAAAAACCTTCAAATTGATTGATGTTTTTATTAGTTGTTTAAACATAGTTTCTGAGGTTATATTTGAGTTTATAAGTATGAGATAAGTGTTTGAAAGTATTTTTTAATGAAAAATAAAAAAAATAGAATAGTAATTCACTATGTTGCCGACAATCTAGCCGGAACACAGCGACCTAGGAACAAAGACGATTTGACTGCAGCACGCCGTCCGGTCCTTTGAAAATATCTTTCTTGACATATAAGAAGATACTATTTTTTTCAAGAAGATAATTATTTTCTAAGAAATTTCTGATAAAAAAACACATCTCTAGTTAGTATTTGAAAAAAAATTAATTCATTTAAGTTACCATCCTACAATTTTTTTAGTTAATTTCAATCAATATTAATATATTGATACTTTCTTTTTATTGTTAACTTATTTTTTTATTATTTACTTTTAACTAAAGCGTCTTCATTTGTTTGTGAAAGCGGCGTTTTAACATGTAAAGTGTGTTTGAGAGTGTAGTTATTTTTAAAAGTATTTTTTATTTAGAAAAATATATTAATAATATTTTTTATTTTTTTAAAAATTATTTTTAAGATTAATATATCAAAATAATTTAAAAACTTAAAAAATCATATTAATTAAAAAAATTCAAAATTTTTTAGAAACGTTTTCGAAAACACTGTCAAACGGTTTAGAATTTGCCAATTTCTTTATCTAGTAATCATCAATATTATTATTTCTTTTTTTGTTGTTGCCCGTTCTACCCTTGCCTGCCTTCCCCCGCAATATTCGTTATAATTACATTAAATGACCCTGTCGGGGAAGCACCCATCAATTGCAACTTGCACCCTTCCCTTTTACCGATTCAACTCTCCATCGTGTTCGCATTATTTTTGTTTTTATATTTTAAAAATATTTTTTATATTTTAAATTAATATTTTTATAGCGTTATCAGCTATTTTAATGGGTTAATATTAAAAATTATTTTTCAAAAATAAAAAAAATATTATTTTAAGTAAAAAAAATATTTAAAAAAACTACAACTGCCGTACTCACAGACATCCCTAAAATTGGACCCGTTTTTTAGTGCTAAAACCACTCCGAACGGACAATAAGACTCGAAGCAAACACCAATTAGAAGAGAGAGAGGGGGGGGGGGGGGGACGTACTTGTAATGTGTAGGAGAGATGGACTGGAAAAAGACTCTGGTTCTAGTAGTGTCGATGTTGGAGTCCACCCATTTAGCCCATGTTCTTAGCCCTCTTTCCAATGCAACCAGACGATCCATGTCTTGGTAGAACGTACCTCCTGATTCCATGTAATCCCATCTGTCCATCACACGCTACTTTTATTTAACAAATCCAATTGGTACGTACTGTTACATTTATTGATTTTCATCTACACTCAAGAAAGATAGCCCATCAACGAACACAAATTGAGTTTTTTCCTTGCACTAGTCTCACCAGTAAAAAAATTATTTTCTAAATTATCATAACTGAAAAAATAATTCTTAGTTTAGAGTTTATTTAAAAATATAGTTATGATTATTTTTTATATTAAAATAATATTTTTTATTTTTTAAAAATTATTTTTGAAATTAACACATCAAAACAATTCAGATAATAAAAAATTTATTTTTTAACGAATTTTTTTTGAATTTTTTGAAAACACAAGTTAACTCGCGTTTCCAAACTCTACCTTGATATAATAATTGTTATGCTATGCATTTTTATAAAGATTTAATAGCTTGAAAAAAACAAAAATAAAAATAAAAACAATCTAATGCTAGAAAAAAATGACATGATAAAAAAAATTTTAAAAAAAAAGAAAAGAAAAGAAAGTCGCTAGAGATATTTTAAAGTTTTGATAATAAAACTCTTACTACTTCTGAAAAGATATTAATAAGATGAATTCTTATATTATGAAAAGCCAACTTCAAAGCTAATAGGAAGTCACGCATGCAATCCAAAGATAGTGTCATGGGCACTTGATGGCATCTCATTACCATTTCTAAAGTTGGTTTTCATAGTATCTGTAGATTCATCTTTCCAGTAAAACTAGAAGTTTCATCATAAGAGCTCTCATATATCACTGACGTCTTGTTTTTTTTTCTTTTTCTTGTGAATTATTTTTTAAGTTGTGCTGATTTGCGAAATATTTAATATTTCAATTGTGCTAGCAAGTGAAAGAACTCAAGAACAAGGATTAAAACAAAGACAATTGTAACAGTACTTCTTACCCTTGGAGAGAACCTTGGTGACTCCACCAGTGACCGGTGTTGAAAATCAGCACATCAACATCTCTCCAGGCGTTGGCATTCCCCGAAATTTCCTCAAGCCTCAGAACCCTCTTCCCTTGTACCACATCTATGTCTACCAAATATGGAGCTTTATAAAAGGAAATGGACACATCATAATCCTGCACAATACCAAACCCAGATCAGTAAAATAACCTCCATTTCCTTGATCTCCTTTTGACGGCCGGAATTTACCTTAGCTAATGTGCCGCAGCTGGCAACTTTGGCATCAACGGTGATAAAGCATACCAACATAGTTAGGGTTTGGGCCCCTCAAAACTATGACCACCATATCTGACTTTTCATGCTATTTAAATCAGAGTAATAATAGCCGTCCGATTTTTATTCAAATCCAATCATGACCAAATGCAGGAAAATTTGTGCATTTCCAGGTTAAAGTTTGAAAAACAGAAAACAACACGGTAAACTCAGGTGTGTTTTTTGGTATAGCAGTGCAATCATGTTTTGAAAATTTATTCTCTTCCTGACACTATGATGTTAAGAAAATGACAAAAATGACACTATTTGACCAAGTTCACAATTGAAGTTCGAATGCCAAGAAAAAAAGACGAGTCCTGGAAAAAAAACCACGACTTCTTTCATGTTCGTCCATATATTGCTGGGCTCAAGATAATGAAAAGACTCCGGCAGGTACAACATTTTTTAGTGTTCAAATTGCAGCCTTGTAGGCCACTAGCAGCAAGCACATGAATCTTATCAATTCGCATCTCAAGTAAAGTACTGTGGCCGTAGTGGCTATTTGAAACAGGGGAACTTACCAAGAACTTGAAGATGGAAAAGGGATCTCCTCTACTCATTTGTGTTGAGGTTCGAGGCACCGACGATGAAATCAAGCAAATCAAAGACTCCCATTGATTCCGTCCAAGGGAGTCCCCCACAAACATCATTCTTTTCCCTCTCATATTTAGCAAAAATTCAAGCCCATTGAATCTAAACCATATAAAAATTAAACATAAGTCCAACAATTGCATTCACAGCACTAGAAATTTAAAACAGAAGGAGGACCCAAAAGAATTTAACACTGGATGATGTTCTCTGTTACCTTGGGAGCTCACAATTGAGAGGCTGCCATCTGTACTTGAGATAATCAGAGTCAGGCCTGCCATACATTTGGCAGTTGAATTCAGCGTCAATAATGGTTGGGCAATTAGAAGATTGATACAATGGGTATGATTCATCACGAACCCAAGTGCCGACAAACAATGCACAAGTACTTTGATTAGCTTGCAGCCTTGGCAATCTATGCTGGTGGTGGTTGTGGTGGTTTCTCATGCTCATTATCAAAGCTGAAGTTGCAACCTTGGTTTGAAGCAAAACCAAGAAAACAATCGCAAAACATGATGCTAATAGATTGCAAGAGGACCGGATACAAGCAAGAGACATTTTTTAGAGGAGGGAAGGGTGAGAAAAGCAAAAGGAAGTGGTGCTAAAAAGCTAGTAAAAAAGCTAAGAGAGATTGCTATGAAAAAAGAGAGGGGATAGGGCTTAGGAGGATTGTGTAGTCTTATAAAAGAATGGTGGGGTTTTTGTTTTGTTGTGTGCATGTGAAGGTAGCCGAGATGGATTCACATGAGTTGCATATTGGATTGTTGAAGGTTTTGATTTTAGACTTTTGAACAGAGTTCTTCAATTCCTTTAGAGGCTATTGATTCATCTGCAAGTTCAGTTTTTGTCCACAAATCATGGGGTGCTCTTGGATCCACTCGTATTTATGTGAAACTCTAGATATTAATTGCTAACACTTACCTCGAAAAGTGTAAAGAGGCAATGAGAAAATATTAGAAGGCAAAAAAGGAGAGAAGCATGACCGACGAAGACTGAGGAGGGGCCAAGAGGGTTTGGAAACATTGTTTTTTTTTTTTTTTTTTTCATACGCTTTTTGTTATTTGAGACAGACACATAGGACAGTGAGGTCATCTTCACCTATGTGTATTGTCTGTTATTTTAGTATGTTAAAATCATGGTGCCGCCTAAGAGTTTGAGATCCAATCTGCATTGAATAGAAAAGAGAAGCATTGCAGCTAACATGGATAAAGAGCAGATATTTTCCTTCCTATCAAAGAATCAATCTTTTGAATGTATAATGTTCTTTGCTTTCCTTCGTGCACATACACAAGAACATCATTCTGTTCCCTTCTACCTTCAAACAATCTCTTATCACAATACAAATCCAATTGCGTAAGCGTGAGCTTTATACAAAAGCTTTTGTGCCTTCCACCCGGAGTTGGTTTCAAGGTGAATGAGAATCTTTTAAAATAATTTTTTTATATTTTTTATTCATGGATATGCCTTGAAAGTATGAGCTTTATTGCGTAAATATGAGCCTTGAAATAAATACAATTTTTATTATAAAATACAATTAACAAATATGAGAAAATGAAGAACATATTTGGGATTGTTGGCATGGATGTGATCATGGCTCCAGGTGCAGAAGCTGGATACCTTTGGGAGAAGATCAATCTGGAAAAGAGTGTAGGATGTGAGAGGGGGGGGGGGGGGGCTTTTCTTCTGGAGATCAATTTAACAGAAGCATTTGATGTGTTGGCTATATGCACGCAAGTAATTTAGTCCAAACTCCTTTTGAGTTTGTTAATGTCTTCTCTTTTGTTGAGAATTAATGAAGCATTTCTTTGGCGGAGACAAAAGAGGACCGGCACCGTTTCTTTGAAAATGACAATGAACCATGAGATTGATGGAACTGACCTCCCTCCCTCCCTCCCTCCAATTCATTTGTAAGTTTACATATGTTTACGACCTCAATGGACCGTATGTTTTAGATTCCTTATAGTGTGTGTGTGTGTGTGTTGTTTAGGTGTAAATAATTATATATATGAAGGACTTTTCTTCTCTTGACCTTTTGATTTACAACCTCAATGGACCGTATGCTTGATGGGATTTCCATTATAAAATGTTAATTTGTTTTGATAAAGCAAAAATCCAAAGTAGTGGTAACTAGTAAATTAAAGGAGAAGGGAAGCACAGCATGAGCATAGTGAAAATCAAAGCTTCCAACTTTAAGGACAAAAAAAACCACGTGAAAGGTCAAGGAGAGGAAGCACCTTGCCGCTGCCACAAATACCAAACGCTATTGTCTCTGTGTAAAGAGAGGGACAGTCTTTGTATTGTTCAAAGACTTTGGTCTGCTCTGCATTTGTTGTCTTAAATTAAAATTTGCTTAGACCCAAACATCGTCGACTTCTACACCCTTTCCTCTTCCCTGTCCCAAAAGTCCAAGCCACCAGTGTTTCAATTCTGGATAACCAACTAAAAACTTACCCATTTCTCCACATTCTCTCTCTCTCTCTCTTTCTTTTATAACCCATTTTCATTCATAGCCATTGAAACTAAAAACTGATTCTTTTTTTTAATGGATAATCAACTTAACATCATCTTCAAATTAAGAATTTTTTCCTCCCCACATCAAAATTGGTCCATTCCCAGTATTTAAGTTCTACTTGTTATCTATAATTATTTATCGAGTTACTGGCCCTAGTAAATTTAAGTAAGAAAAACATATCTTACTGGCCGACAGCAGATGGATTCTAATGCAGGATCACTTGTGCCATCACACAGTTTTTTCGCCATAGGCAGCAAATGTTGCAACATTAATTATTTAACTGGTTTTCCAAATATACATTTTCACACATAGCTGACATGGTTCTTTGTATGTTACAAGATTATCATCCTTTTAGCAAATATTCTCCTGACAATTGATGGAGTACCTGTTTGGTATGGCAAAATCTATGAAGCAACGGTTGACATCCTTGAGGACTCTACCGTCGGAAACCGGTGTATGGACCAAGACCAGCAGAATCAAAAGCAATGTCTGCTGGACCAACAGAAGTTCATGGAAGTCGGAGTGTACTCGCATGCCGAAGTGGGTTGGCGAGAGAGACTCCATGGAAGGAAGCAGGAAACAAAAAGATGAGACCCAGAGAATAATAGACAGCATGGTTTGCATTAGAATCGTTTGGAGACACGGTAAGGTGACAACACCAATAACATGAACATGTGTTTATAGGAACAATGGGGAGCTCTTGGTTGTTTACCTACTTTACCAAGAAGCTAGCTAGCTAGCTAGCTAGCAGAAGGTGCTAAGGAAAATAAGGCAGGAACTACACAGTTTACACTCCAATTTCCCTAATCACTTGAATAGCTGATTATTTAATGCATCTGGCCTCGTTCGTCGTTACATTCCTACCCTGAGCTCCTGTCCAAAATAGAGAACACAAAATGAGCTCATCTTTGTATCTATAGCTGCTATACATAAAAAGCATGCCAACAATGAGAGCCTCCTTTCCCCTTAATATTTCCGCACATGGAAATTTTTTGCGCAGAGCAAAAATTTTAGTGCCGAACCAATCAAAATGGAAGGCTCCACTTATGCCACGGTGAGATAGAATTTATCTCGTTAGACCAGGATAGGGATCTGATCATTCAAGTAAAACGAAACTCAGTTCTGACGGGCTACTGTATTTCTTCTTTGGTAGCACTTTAAGTCGCCCTCATTACCAAACCATCTTCCGCGATTAAGAATGCTCGAACCATTATCACCGACCATGCTTTCCTTCTTAAAAGCGGAATCCTCAACCAAGGACTCGTTGATTTTGCCATTGCAGGGTTCACATTCAAGATGATATGGCTGGTTAACCTGACAAGAAACATGCTAAGGAATCTTGTATAAAATGTATAAAAAGTGAAGGTTACGTTCCACAAATTAAGACATGATAGAAGATGACATGGCTCTCCGTTTCAAGTACCATAACTTACCACAACTACTTGATGAACAGGCCTTGTGATTACATCACTGTTTTTGCTTGCAGCAACACTGTTGACAATAGCGACAGTCAGCACTCAGCAACATAACAAGCAAAAACGGATATAGAAATTCTAAGCACAAAATGAAAAAAAAAAAATCATGTGAATTTTTTAAGCCAATTAAATATGGGGTATTGCATACTCTACTCAGACAAAACAGGAGGTGCCTTTATGTGGTGATCAAAATGTGAATTCCATCTTATTTATAACCTTTAGAAATAAGCAATAGCCATCTCCCCTCAGCATGCGCACCCCGCAGTCCTCTCTTTCCTCCTCATGAATGATTCATTGCTTTCCGTGGCTGCTAATTACATGGTAGATTCCTTCTTGCTGCTTGACATGACATAAACCCCCTAGGTTTGATGCTAATAATTAAAGCAATTACACATAAAATGTGTGCAAGCAGACAGACCCATTAAACTAGAACCCTGCTAGAAACAAGGATTTAATACATAGGACTTAGTGACTAGAACATGTAAGAGCTCTCAGATGTTCCTACTTAAGAAGGGTCTGATGGTGTGTATCAGCTGTTGTCTCCCTCCTATTCTTCATAATTTAATCTAACAGAAATTCTGCCATTCCACTTGAACTTGATAGGTGGTATGGTGCTTACTAGATCAAGTGCATACCATATATAGTGGAGAAGGACATTTGGAACACGAGATAGAAACATAGAAACATCAGCCCAGCATTACCAGTACTTCACCTTGAGTTATTTTCTTTTTCCTTAATCCTCCCTCTACCTTGTTCTAATCAGGTCTACAGGGCAGATGAACACTAGATATCTTGCAAAAGAAACACGTGCCATCCTACATAACTCTCAAACTGATCTTTTAAGCAGCTAGCGTGATACTGCCAAGTAGAAGGAAGTCTCTAAGGATTCATTTGCCAGCGCCTTGTCCTTTCTACAAGCATAAAAGCGAACATAAAGTAACTGGAAATCTACAAAACAAATTTTATCCGACCATTTTAATTATCACCCTCCGATAATTCTAAGCAAATTTTATACAAATTAATTACTCAGATTCTCAAATAAAAGCAACTTCCTGGACGGCACTTTTCCAACCTAGCCCCGTATCTGGTAACTAAAAAGGTTACTTTTCCCCCAGAATAAAGCATTTTAAGCCCTTGTGTTTTGCTGTTTCCTTGATTATTTCCTTTCTTTTTCCATTTTTTAATAGAGGAAGTAAGAGACTGGACATACTCCACTGGTCCTTGTTCCATGGTTCCACCATCCTCATTTTGATCTGTTTCAAGTACTTCAGGGACAGGACTAGAGTCATTGGCATCAATGCATTCACCACTTCCATAAACATCATCAAGAAGTGTAGGTTGGATTTCTGCATTACAGAATACAAGAACATGTGTGATGATTGATAAACAAATATTCTTTTTCACTAGTCCTCAAACAGAGTAAGCGGGCGATATTCAACAAACCTTTCAATGGGCTTGATTGTGCAGAAGGCAACTTCATTAATAGTTTCTGGCATATGATGGTATCCTGAAAATCTAGGAAAGTGCAATCTACAAACTGCAATCTCTCAGAGTCTGTCATCTTTGAAAATCCAAACGAACCAGTCCACGTGTTTAAGACACCAGGAACAGCAGGCAAAATCAGTCTCTGGACTCCTAATTCCATGAGCTTCTGAAGGGGAAAAAAACAGAACAGCACTGACAAATTTGGCCAAAATATATCCACTTGTAGCAGCATAGTAGAAAAGAGATCGCTATGCTTAGGACTTGTGTCATCCTTGATAAATAAATGCATTCCTCTCTCAAGTCAAGAAATGACATCAACGTGTAAGGAAAAAAAAAACTCTCTTTTCAGAAAGCTATTCCTAAGTTTCGAGTGAAGGAAAGCATTACAGGGGTTGCAAGCCAAATCTTTAAAAACCACAAGGAAATTGGGATAAATGAACATAAAAAAAGAAAGCCGGATTACAGACAGGCATGGTGGATTACCTTTTCGAGCACATCCATTAGTATGCGACACATTCCAAGTTGCCGAAATTGGAATCTTGTGCCAACAAGTGGTATTTCTGCTACTTTGTCTCCATGAATCCTTGAACAAGAAACTATCATTGTGAGATAACCATTATCTCACAAAACATAAAGGCAAGGCTGCTCAGCAACTATTTCTAATCCCATACAGACTACCATTGTGTGAATAAAGAGATTCTATGAAGTCACCTTACAGTAGCCACACTAACTAACTCGTCATTCTTCTCCAAAAGTATGGTGTAGAACCCTTGAAAGTTCAAACGGTTAAGTTCTGAACTGCAAAGTCAAATACAGAAACATTAACCATGCCTGACATCTAGTATGGAGAGAATCAAATTCAAACTAAGAACACAAAATTATGTCAAAATCAAGAATAATTGTCAATCCCCATAGTCATAACAACTGACACCTTACAAGAAGACAGTCCAAAGATGATAACCTGCCTGCCACTAATAATAATAATAACTCATCCTTATTGTTACAAGGCAATTATAACTCAATAATCTATAAATTAGAATGTACCAAGAAAGTCCAGCGACTAATCAACACATTTCATAAAACATGATGAAAGATAAAGTAACTAAATAAGTAGAGAACTGAAAATAATTAGGAATAGTATGAAGAGCAAATTATTATGGGAGTGGGGATTGTTTCAGACTGCTATGGCTGCATCATTTTTAGTGAGGTGGAAATAGTGCGAATCCAAACATTTTTCTAAACATTCTTTTTGAAACCATCTTTTGCCTCTGCGCTTGCTTGTTTCTGAAAACTTCCACCTTTTCTGCACTTGTTATAGAAAAACGCATTGGCAGCCAATTAAAATATGCTCAATATGGATTTTGTTTGTGACTCGAGATACAAAAAACAAAGACAAAATCAGGAGCCTCTTGGTTCAGTACTAATATAAGATCCAGAATAGTTAGAGTTTGGTTGTGCAAATTTTAAAATACCACTTTAAGTATGCTCTATGAATAAAATATACCAAATAACATGTAACAGAAAAAACAGTGTGGTTACGATAATTTGTCTTAAATAATAAATTCTCACCCATTACTAAAAATAACATCTTTCATAAGATCCCTCCCGGTGCGAGGTTCCTCAATGGGCTCGAAACATTCATGCACCACATCAAGTGCTATTTTTAGCTTGCTGTAGGTCTCAACCAGGGTCTCATCATCAAAAGCATCAAGTTTATGCTGATCAGACTGCATATACTTGAATAACGTCCAAGTAAGATTGTCCACGCCCACTGGAACTGGTTTTCCTAGAAGCTTTTGAAGGCCCAAAAATATCTACAACAGGGACACCATCATAACAGTAAAATCAAAGTGCGGCAACCTCCATGACATTCCAAGAAGAATATTCATTGAAGATATATTTGCACCATGCATTATAAGATGGTCTACAATGAAATTTTATTTATTTATTTATTTATTTGGGGGGGGGGGGGGGTAATAGCCTACGAAGATTTAATTCTTACTTATCTTTGCAACTCATATACTAAATGAATATTGTCAGTCAATTGATCCTCATATACATAAAAAAAACAACAGTGTAACCAATCAAGCTGACTAAATTATATAATAGCACAACATTGAATCTCTTAATAGAAAAGAACTTGTAGTTTCACTTGGATCATATAAATCACATCATAAGGTCTCTAAGAATCTGAAAAAAAAGCCACCCCCCTTAAAACTTGTGCATATGGTCTCTACTCAATCAAAGAGGTGAAGGAGGTGTAGCCAAGCTAAGAAAACAAGGGAAGGGAGGAATGAGTGTAAAGTAAATCGCATTATATCTATTACAAGTTCTGTTATGTTTCTATTGGGGGTAGAATGTGGGGAATTTGATCAAGTGCTGGTTATGCCTAAGGCTCTAAAGCTTCTGACTGTGTAGTGTCATCCTTCCCCAAGCAGCAATATAACCATTTTTTTCACGTTTTTACTTCAGGCCTATCATCCAAGGATTTAGCACCTAAAATGATCTTAGTTGATAGGGCAGGTGTAGGTAATCCACTGAATCTTCAGCTTCATCTAAAATGGAATCAAAACCAGCTAATATGCAAAACATATACGATTGATTTGCCGGTATTTATAGCAACGGTATTAAACATAAATGCAAGCAAGCATGCCAAGGAAAAGGAATGAGATACATGGATTCAGAAGCCATTAGCATTAATTCTGCCTTGTGAGTTTCAAGAAAACCAATAACAAGGCTACGATGCAAGTGCAACAATAATATGACATGTTGAATGGATGAGAACAAGTTAAGCAAATAATTCTGATTGTGTTTTTCAAGAGCTCATCATTAATAGCCAAATACATGCAAATTTAGCTTGATTGTGCACAACAAGAATAGGAAGAGAAAGTGAGTTTGAAGTACCACTTCACACTTTTTGCTGCAAAACCAATTTTCTTTAGGATGATCCTTCCATTTATCTGTCCATCTGTTACTCAGACACATAATATGATCTGCATCAGGTAGAGAGAGGGCATATTAGAGACATTTCAAACACGCCCCTCCATTTGTTATCAGCTTTTGCTGCAAGCAGATAAAATTAACCTACATTGGTGCTCGCATTGAGTGCAATTAAGAACGCCATCAATAAAATCCTTGGTGTCTTTTTTCAATTTGTTTTGGCCACAAATTTTACAACAGCATGATGGGCAGAACCAGTCTCCATCCGGAACATCCTATAGAAGCATGAAAGAGAAGATAAAAAACGGCACTAAAGTTTAGACTCGCATGAGAAGTCAAATATCTGAATAATAAAATGATAATAGAATTTCTAAATGAACTGAAGAGCAAACACATAACTCACCTTCATGCCCAGACATCTTTTATGGAATGAGGAGGGACAGTGATCACATAAAATTAATTCACCACCATAGTGACAAACAGAGCATACATGATCATTACCATCTCGATCCCAGCTTCCCTTCAAACTATCAGGTGTTTCTGCCTTGTGATTACTCATCTCCTTGTCACGCATCATTTGTATCTGGCATTCTAGCAGAGACCTCCCATCATCCAGATAGATGCTGGCAGCTGGCTTGCAGTATTTGCTAGCACCTGACCTGCAAGATTTGATGCCAGCATGAAGTTCAAAGCCACTAAGGGTGTAAACCTTCCCACAACAGCTGCACTTGATCCCATCACGAGCTATGCGCCCTTCCACTGTTCGATTTCTATCCTTTTGGCTACCGTAATGTACTTTTGTCCTTGGCAACACGATATCATTGTCTATCAACAAAGACAACACAGTTCGAGGATTATGATGTGATGGGTCAGCAGCTACCACATGCTGCACTCTTTTGCTTGATCGTAGCACACGGACCCACTTGGCATGTTTCTTATCATTTCGTGATCCAATCAAACCTCTAGATGTTATCCCGCTTCTTGACTTTGGGCGGCTTGTGTTTTGAGCATCTGAATGGGTTTCAACATGTAAACTATCCTTTCTTTTCCTTCGAGCCTTTCTAGTGGTTAGAACATTTATTTCGTGAAGGTCATGGTGTTTTTTGGACAGTGAAAAGCAAGAAGACTCTTTAGAACAGTTTTTTTGCTTCTGAAACTCCGTTTTACAAATTGCAGAAGATATTTTTTCACAAGAAAACTGTCCCTCGACTGTTTTACTGTCATTTTCCATTTCCATATCTCTAGAAGTATCAGTGCATGTTCCATCTAAGATGTGTTCTATGGCTTGTCTTAGTGACCAGTATTTCCTCCCCATAGGAGATCGATGGTAAAATTCACGCCTCCCATTAAATGTTTTATAGCCAAACACCCATCCTAGGGCTGCGAGGTGCTTCCTAGCTCTTAGTGACATATCAGCTTTCTTAATCTTTCCCCTGAATCTCGTCCCGGATCCATGTTTAGACCAGAGATTACACCATTCCACAATTGCTTCGGGACAATATTCAGGTTTATAAACAACTGCTTCAGAATTAGAAGAACTCACCACTTGAGAGCAACAATAAGGATCCCGATCCTCTTGTTGCTCAATAAGAGAAGATGAATCACCATGAGAAGTATGCAAACTGTTCTGCTTACCTTCAGGGGTTGGAGAAAGGATCCCTCTGTCAGTTCCACAAAAATCTAGACAAACCTGCCGAAGAGAATGGTACAGCTTCCCGTCAGGTGAGGTGTAACGCAGTCTACTTGTGCCTTTATCTTTCATGGATTCAATTTTCCACCTCTGATGTAAAAGATGCTTCCTCACATCTTTGATTAGAGTACCCGTGGGCTTTTTGTTACCCATCTTTGCGTATTTGATAATGGCATCTGGGCAAAATTCAGGTCCAGGAACTATGTCTGAGCCAGCACATAGCCAACTGCTTTGAATGCATGCTGAACCCGAAGATGACCCATTGATTTTATTGGAATTGAAGTTAGAAAAACCTTCATCACTGGTTATAGAACTGACAGCAGGAATTCCATTCAGGTTAGAAGGTAAGGCAAACAAAGCCCGAGGCTTCATACACACAACTGCATCATCTTCACAAGAAAATTTTGGCACGACCCTGTCAAGAGTTGATTCAACAGTAGGACAACTAGGATACAACAGCAGACAATCATTTAGCGAGTTCTCGACTGGTATCATGGCGTGAGTCTTAACCAGATCTTCTTTCCGATTCATGTTAACATCATTAACAGGTTTAGCGATCTGCAACGGCTGCTGTGTAGCGTCTGGAATGCCTATCACCTGGAAAAGATGATTCACCACGACTTTAAGATTATCATCAATTGCCCCTAAAACCAACTCTCTCCACAAAGCTTTCACGGTAGAAGTCCACCCTCCAAGCTTCTCAAAACTCTCTTTCTCTCGCAAGTCATACCAAAGTTGTTTTATGGAAACGGGAATATATTGTTTTTGTTCGTATTCCTCAATCAACACAAGAAACAACCATGTCCCACGTTGCCGCCAAGTCTCATCAACTTCATTCCAATCCTGAGTAACCCTTAGTTTATTGACACTTGCCATAATTTCGTCGCCCAAATCAGGGAAAAATATCCTCCTCTCCTCTGAACCATCGTCGTGATCAAAAATCACACCTTCCCACCAAGCCTCCTGGTAATGCACATCCACACACATTCCGTATGGAAGACCATATTTGCCAAACTGAAACGGTGGTGGTGCTGGCCTGATGAGGCCACGATTGTTACACCGGTCTTCATTGGCACAATCAGTGTCATCAACGGGAAGTGAGACGCAAACTTGATCAACAAGATAGTCAGACTCGTCATCATTAAGAATATGATCGTATTTAACTTCATATTTTAAGTCCAGGCCTTGCCTACGACATGCATTGACAATTCCCGGGTGCCATGAGCCCTGAAATCCATCTTCCTCACTCCTTACCTATAAAATCTCAAAATTAAACATACAAATACATTATCCAAAGTGAAAAAAAAATACAGATATGAAAAACATTAAATTGTCAAAAATAAGTAAAAGCTGCTCAATAAGTCATTACCAAAATTTACAAATAAAAAAAAAACACCATTAGAGAAAATTTCCATATAATAACAGGGTAATAACTTGAGAAGAAAACTAAGAAAAAACCGTTACATTTACGGTATCCCATTTGACTAAAAATTTGGTAGTCTCTAAAGAACCCATAATCAACCCTTGCATGTCTGGAAAAACAAAACATATTGCAAACATTGATGAACAATAACACCGACATAAACCAATAAAAAACCCAATGCAGAACCCATCAAAGCGAAAGCCACCTTAAAACTTGACATTAAATTCAAGAATCAATAAACAATACAAGAAAAACCATAAAAAAAATAGTCAATCAAAACCAGGCTAAAGGGTGTCAAAACCCCGCTAAAAAACCTTCAAAAAAGGAGTTATTATTTTACCTCTACTTTCTCATTAACAGAAAGCTTTATTTCGTTTCTTTTGCGTTTCCTCGTTCTCACAGATTGTTGTTTCTCCAAGTCCAGTGCCATTGAAACAAAATTTTGATGGAAAGTAAAGACTTAATTTGAAAGTTTTTTTTTTTTTTTT
>Ga0325404_1004262_pt1 | contig 15234 bp, 11 predicted proteins | sample PopdelMetagenome_18_FD_205664 | JGI IMG/M metagenome (GOLD analysis project Ga0325404, IMG submission 205664) | Populus deltoides microbial communities from Bellville, Georgia, United States - Xylem-Control-R1 | ecosystem: Host-associated > Plants > Phyllosphere > Stem > Wood/Secondary xylem... | reverse complement strand
TCCCACGAGAACAGAAGATCTTGCCGAAGAAGAGGACACAAAAATGCCACGACTGTCTGCAACAATCTCTTTCTCTCCTCTTCTTTAATTCTCAAAAAAACCAACAAACTCAAAAAAATCCAGAAACAAATTCAAGCATGGATTACTACAAGGTCTTAGGTATAAACAGAACCGCAACAAAAGAAGAAATAAAAGAAGCATATCGAAGATTAGCGTTAGAACTCCACCCAGACAAACACGCACGATCATCAAATCCTGTAAGAGAGAAAGCCACCCTCAAATTCAAACAAGTCTCTGAAGCTTACGAAATTCTTAGAAACGATAAAAAACGTGCTGATTACAACTTTCGGTCCTCTTATTCTTCTTCTAATAATCACACGGGAAGGAATTATTATAGTAATAAAAGTTATTATAATCGTGGGGGCTATGGATATTATCATAATCATGATAATAATGATTATGATTCGAGGTTTTATAGGTATAGAAATTCTGGGTGGAGCTCAAAATTGGAGAATTTGATCAAGTTCATGACCACTCGTGCGTTTCTTCTCAATGCAGCTTTTGGCTGGTATGTTTGTTTTGATGTTGTTTCTGTATTTCTGGAGTGATTTTTTTTTTGGTTTTTTGAGTTTTTTTTCGTGGGTTTTTTATTTTATTTTCTGTGCTTGTTATTGTTTTTTTGGTTCAAAGTTGGGATCTTTTGATTGGCAGTGATGCTTATCGAACTGGGTTGGAAGTAATATCTGGACTAGAAAGTTTGAGTTTAGGGCATGCTAGGGTTTTATCTTGTACTTGTTCAATTATGATGCATTTGTACTTGTTTGATCAGTCTGTTTCTGCATTTTTATGTAGAGATTAAGGTGGTATTTTTTTTTAATCTTTTTTGCAGTGCCTTACTTGGTGGGTCCGTGGTGGTGGATATGGGAAAGGAAGCACTGTGGAATATGCACAATTCAGGGGTATGCTCTTGCTTCTTGTTATGGTGTTAATCATATTGGTGTGTTTTCAGTTGCTGTTATTGATTGATCATGTAGAGAATTCAAGGCTGATCCCATCGATTTCTTGTTACTTTTTCCATTGCCTTTCATATAGTAGCTTCGGTTTTCCTTTATGACAAGGTATTCCATGTACTAACTGCTTTTAACAGGCTGTTGCTAGGATTTATCTAGCGGTTATGACAACGGTTTCCCATCATAATGTGGAATTAAATGGCCTTAGTTATAAACAGTCTACCTGTTGATTTTAACCAATGCTTCCAAAATAATGTAATTTGTCATGCTCCTATAGCAAATCATATGTAACTGGAGTTTGGAAACCCTACTCAGGCAGGGGCCTAGTGCATCAAAGCTTCAAAATGCTGTTCTCAATATGCATGCCGTAAGTTAAATATATTAGTGAGATTGGCATTGTTGTAGTATGACAGATAGACTGGAAGCATACCAATTTTCATGTTTTGTGTGAGACAGCAAAGTTTTCGATTGTAATGTATTTCTGTGGTCTGGTCTCTATTGAAACAGAGAAAAGAATCTGTTACATATATAGTTGATAAAAGAGCGAAAGAAGCCATGAGACCTTTTGTATATATCCAACGATGTATAGCTGTTGAAGTCTATCAAAAACTGTTTGAATTTGCATGCAGAAATCATTTGAGGATGCCGTGGAATCTATCAAGAAAGCCAGAGCACATAGAGATGAGGATGAGGATGAGGCTTGATAGCCAAGAGGACCGACCATATTCTTTGATTTCTACTAATGAAACCATAAACTTTTCTTGCATGATTGGAGAACCAAGTACTAGAGCATGGGATTCGATGACTTGTCTTCAACCGTAATATATCTCCAGACTTTAGTGAATATCACATTTTTTTCATCATTGAAAGATCCATAGATCTTCTATTGGCCCTTATTCTGTACAGGAGATGCTTCAAATACATCCCAGGGGATTTTGTAAATACCCCTTTCCAGATCAGGATTTGTAAATAGAGTTGTACTTGTGTGACTGGTATCCAGCCCTTGATGTTATATATGCTTAAAATAATCCTCATTGTTTTGGTTCTTCACCACTGTATTTGACAAGGGTTGGTTTGAAACTTTGAAAGCCATCGATTTATCTATCCTTGAGTTATTTTTGCTGTCAGACAATTACAAACTACAAAAAACATCAATACATGCTGTTAGACAAACATCCACACTTTCTTATTCAACATTGCAATAGTTTGACTCACAAATGTACATGTCCGCTGCGCACAAACCTGAGCATAAATCACAGAAATGGCTCAGAGTACTTTATTTTTCTTTCTTTAATGAAGATACAAAGTTCATTACATCAAAGCACCTTCAACTCAGATGTCTCTAATTTATTAAAGTATGGTGAAACACTCGGAGAACTCTGGGTTGTACAAATGCTTAATGGGAGGCTCTTCCAGTGATCCATTCCGATGAGCTCTGAAGCATAGAAGATGATGTCCAATCATCAACCACTAGGATAATCTTTTTATCATTTATAGTTTTGTTTCATGAGGTCTCATGGTACATCAATTACTCAAACTGTTTACTGCTGCCAACCATATTGTTGGTTGCGGTTTCCACCCATCATGTTTGAACCACGACCAGCACCAGAACCACCATAAGGTGGACCACCTTGAGGATAATTTGGACCACCAACTCCATAGCCACTACCCCCTCCACTCCCATGTGGAGGTGCACCAGGCATACTACTTGAGCCATATGGTGGAGCTCGCCCCTGTGGAGGATATGGTCCACTACCATAACCACCGCTACCTTGACCACCACGATTAGGGTGGTTGTATCCCCCGCTTGTTCCACTTGGGGGGTATCTGCCTGGTCCGCCAGCAGGTCCTCGAGGCTTCCCATAATGGTGGCTAGGCCCTGCAGCAACCGGGGGCTGAGAACTATGCAAGGGCTGATTAGGGCCTGAACGCATTTGTGGATGTGCCTGCCCAGATTGTTGAGTGGGGGGAAGCCGACCATGCTGCTGCTGGTGCTGCAGTTTCTGACGCTTAGCATTTTCTTCATGCTGCCTTTGTTGCTGACGTTTTTTCTTAGTCTGAAACTCATGTGATGCTTCATATTTCGGCAAACTGAATCACCAAATGAAAACTTGTCAAGGATATATAAACCAAGGAATAGAGATCTCAAGGAATTAGATCGAAAGGTTACAGAAGCATGAACAAACCTTTTGGGGTTGCAAGGTAACGGATCAGTCCAGAAATACTCAGCATCAAGTGCATCCTTGGCAGATATTCTCTGTCATAACAAGCATAAAAGGCAAGTATAAACAATACAGGACAGCATAGACTAAGGATCAGTTATGGATCAAGGAAAAAAATTTATATGCTGCAAATGAACAATTGATTTTAAACAATAACAGAAGATTCTAGGGGCTAGTTTGCCCAAATTATGATTAGGTTTTTTTGAGGTTCAAGGACATGGATGTTAAGAATTTCAAGTTAATAATTGTTTGCTTCTTATCGAGTCCGAGAAGGGTCCCTCCAAGTAGGATGTGTGAGCTATCGGGGTGTAGCAAATTCTTCTCCAAGTAGGATGTGTGAGCTATCGGGGCCAGTTGATGATACTCAGGGAATCTCACAGTTTTTATCTGCTCAGTATTCTACATATGGGTTTCTTAGTTGGGTGAAGCTAAGATCTTAAAAAAAAATGTTTGCTTAACTTGATCCAACAGGCTATTTTGGAAAAAGGTTTAAAAAAGTAAATTATGCTTCTGCACTAACAATGGGCATTCTATTGCACACTGCTCATGGTGTAACTTCTAAGAAGAAATACACTCCAAACTGTTTTTCACATTATCAAACCAATTAATTCACAAAAAAAATTGACATAATCAGACTTGAGTTATTACAAGTAAACAAAAAAGGATACCTCAGAGGGATCAAGAGTCAGCATTTTCTCCAATAACTCCAAAGCATTACGGTCAAAACTATAACAGAAAAACACAACACCAAAAAAACAGAGAAAAGGTTAGGGGACAGTAGTTATCAAAGCCCAAATTTATGTCATAATGAGAAAACATTGTAGCATCTACAAATACAAGTTTGTGCTTACTGTCTGAAAACCTCTCTTAGACGCCTCTTCATTGGCCTTGTTGGCTTGAGATTGTTGTACCAAGGAATCTTGGAAACTCCAGGCCAATTAAACTCATCAGGGGCTCCACATAGCTCAAAAATCTTATTTAGTTGTTCTGGCTGCAACAATAACAGAGAAAAACTCATGAAATTGGTTTCAAGCAAGCAAATTTTTTGATATGATGATCAACTAAATAGCAATCAGAAGCCCATTCCTTTCATTAGATTATTCATCATCTTGATGGGGTTTATCAAAGAAGTTCCAAATTAGAGAACTGCCAAAGCAAACTTAATTTCTATTCTTTTGAGGAAACCCAATAAGTTATGGAAATCCCAATAAATGATGGCAGGAAACTCTTGAATGACTTTGATCTCAAGGACAGACATGTTACGAATTCAAACCAAAGGTGGCTCCAGAAAGTTGTGAGTATGTCCATACAATGGGTGAGCATATAATCATATGATTAACCTGTTAAGTCCACAGAAATTATGGCCAGTATACCCCCCTCTCCTTTTTTTCCAATAGCTATTAAAAGGAAGAAGCTACATATATACAACACATGGAGGATAGGAAGTCCTTTATAAATAGAGGAACAAAACAATTAATGATGGCAAGGTTACTTACTTCATCTTTTCCAGGGAAAATTGGTTTCCCATGGAGAAGTTCAGCAAAAATACAACCAACAGACCACATATCAACAGCTGGACCATACTTTGTTGTCCCAAGCAGCAACTCTGGGGGTCTGCGCAAAATGAAAATAACTGGTTCTCATTCAAATTATCTTTTATCATTCTCCCCTTGCTAGGTGGAAAGCCACAGTTCATGGTCTTAGAGTAAAAATGAAGTATGTCTAATAAAACCAAAGCTCTCCATTTAAGGGGCTACAATTATCACCTGTACCATAAAGTAATAACGCGATTTGTAAGATTTGCATTGTGATCATTTGAGAATGACCGAGCAAGCCCAAAATCTGCCAGCTTCAAATTACCCTCGTTGTCTATGAGCAGATTAGAACCTGCAGCAATGATGCAGTTCAGCTAACCAATGCTCCATGAGATGGAAAACAAGATCTAATGGTAAAATACTTTATTTCTTAATAACCTTTTATATCACGATGAAGCACTTGATTCACATGACAATAGTGAAGCCCCGTCAAAAGTTGCCTCATGTAGCACTTCAAGAAAAAGAAGAGAGAACCGTGTAGAAGAGGATAAACCAGGAGCCGTGGGAACAATGTCAAGTATCATATGCTCAGTGATTAGAAATAAAGAGATTCCTTCACTTCTACTTCTAACAATACCTTAATTTGGGGAACTGAAAACCTCATCCCAGGACGATCAGCGAGACCAGTCAAATCATGATCCATGTATTCAAAAACCATGTAGATCCCACCTTTATACTTGTTACCATCTGCAATAGCACATAACACCGTGGTCATAAATCAATTACCTCTAAATATGACAACAATTAAAACAATCCCTTTTATAACCAAATACAATCAAAACACGCACGCGGGCGTGCACGTGGGCGTGCATACATCAGCGTGGATATCTTAAACAGAGATCAATTCAAAATTTGAAAGACTAAATTTACAGAAGCAAAGTAGAGAACTTGCCTGGTCTCCCCTGCTCATCCCTCTCTGGACCTGGAAAAAACAATCACGAGCATTTCAGTTATCAAACACGTAAAAATACCTATATTATTTCGATAAATACGAAAACATGGCAAGCACAATTGAATAAGAATATTTCAACTTTCAACCTGGAGAAGTCACAATCTCTTTCAAGTTAATCACATTCTCATGATGTAATTTCTTTAAAATCTTGATCTCCCTTATTGCTGTTATAGGAAACTACACAAGAACACAACCTTTATTTTAGCAACCAGACACATTTAAAACAAAAACAAAGTAACATAAACAAGAGTGTGAAACAAAACAAAAAACAGAAAGTTACCCCTTCTCTCTCATTGTCCATTCTTATTTTCTTCAAAGCAACAATTTCACCTGTCTTTATTTCTCTTGCCATATAAACTTGCCTACATACAATAAATAAATAAATAAAAACCCAATTGTAAGCAAGTTTTGATCTTTCCTTGACAGAAATTAGTAAGGAAAAAAACCCATAATTAATCATAAAAAAAGCTAAAAAATCAACAGGAAAGCTTAAAAAACACAGAAACAAAGAGAAACCAGTGAAAACTGACTGACTGACCCATAAGTGCCTTCACCAATTTGTTCTAATTTTTCAAAACAATCTACACTTCTAGATCCCCATGATGGTGATTCGTTTAAATTCAGCTGCCCAGGAGCTGCTATTGCCATCCTTCTTCTTCTCTCTTGTTTTTTTTTTTTTCTCGCTTGCTGACTGCTGCCACCAATTAAGCCCCCAAACAAACTCAACTCAACGAATGACAATCCGCCGTCGCCGGAGGTGGTTGCGGCGTTAGCTGTCGTGAGAGAATTGAAGATTTGTTGACGAAGAAACAGAGACTCTCCTCTTTATGGATTTTTTTTTTGGCTTGTAAGAGGAAGTTAATAGTAACGATGCCTCTCAAAAAAGAAACACGGAAAAGAAATTGCTGGATTTTGCAAGGAAAAACTAAAAAGCGTTTGGGCCTGTTGGGGTTTTGTTAAGTGAACCAAATTGAAGATTGTGGCCCTTGTAGTGTAGCATAGAGTGCATGTTGACCCATAAAGTTTGAGAAATATTCCACTTCGGGCTTGCTGTACTATTCGGCATGCTAACCCTAGTCGACCCGAACTCTCACCTAGATAAATATCCTAAAAAACCAATTTAACCTACTTCATCAGTTAAAAATATTTAATTTAAAAAAAAATAATTAACTCGAGTCAATTTAAATTAAACCTTTCAATTTATAACCTAAAATTTATACAATATCAACCATCATATCAAGTTTAATATCAATGCTTTGTTCATCTTACTACTATTAACTTAGAGTTCTCAAAAGATTTCAATATGACAATTACTTGTTTATAAATTGGTAGTGAAAATCAACATAATGGTGATTTTTTTTCTTGTGATCGACTTTCATATTACCGTATAATTTTTATTTTGAAACTTTTTAGTGTTAATTTCATGTATTTTCACATATTTAATATAGTTTGGAGAAATTGTTCAAAGAAAAATATTTTTCTACTATGATAAAAAAAATATTCCTTAGAATAAGTGAAAATTTTTTAAAAGAAAAAATTGTTTTTGAAAAAATGTATATTTTGCTACAATTCATGCAAGTTGCATCATATATTAGTTTTTATTAGAAAAAAAAATACTCGTAACTTCTTATAATCCAGTCAAAATTATACTTAATATTCTAAATTTATACACCCGTTAACATTTAACTTACTTATAAAAAAATCAATAAAAATTATCTGATTATTTACAAGTTTGTCACTATTTTTTATTTAATAGCTAAAATGCTTTTATATTGAATATTATGTTGAAAAGGTGTATTATATAGAAAGAAAGGGAAAGATTAGGATTTTACCTAAAAATATTAAATGGCATGGTTATTTTATTGTGATTCAACTCACGGTAAAATGTGTCTTGAGCTATAATAAAATTATATTCTTGCCCTGGTTTTTTTTATAGTAAAAATACTATTTTGCCTCCAAAATCAACAAAATATAGAATTCTTGACTAAATGCTTTATTGATTTTGCATACGTTTCTTAACACTAAAATATATATTTGCCCCTAAAGTTAAAAAATTATTGAGTTGCTGGATAATGGTGTTTTGGGGTTTCAAAATTTAATGTATAGTGCAATTATGTCTTTAACATTAGAAGAGACAAAACACAAGCTTAGCATTTAGGGGTATTTTTGTACTTTCATATGAGTATTTTATGTAATTATCAGGGTCATGGAGGGTTTTTTTTGGTATTTTTCATATTTTTCTTAATTTTTTAATGCTTAAAGTTGCTGAAACATGCTCGGTACGCCCCAACATACGGGTGGCGTTTGCGCGTGTAATGCCACCCGGTGGACGTCATGCTTTAGTTTTTTTTTTAAAATTGATTTTGCGATTATTTTCAAGTTTTTTCTATAAGTTTATCCCGTCCTCGTGACTCAAGTCACGACTCTTGCATGTTTTTTTATGTGTGCGGATTTTTTAAGTTAGTTTCATTTGTGTTTATCTTTTAAATCATGAGTTTTTTAAAGTATAGATTTATATTTTATTTATTTAAATAAATAAGTTATGCAAACAAAATCAAATACAAGTTTTATTTTTTAATCTATACAAGTTTTATTTTATATTATGAAATATTATGATCAAACTTACATAACTTTTTCAATTTATCTTTTAAATTTTTTAATTTTAAAAAAGCACATATAAACAACTTGTATACCTAATATATTTTTTTAAAAAAAAACATATAACACGCGGATTTAAAATAAATGGTGAGTCGATAATTATTGAGAGACTTGAGGGAGCAGTGCGGCAGAGAAAAATGGGGAGGGAGACAATAGCAAAAGCATTTCTTGAAAACGAAGCTTTCTCTTTCTCTTCGAGGCAGGCATCGATATCAATCCGAAACCAAACTTTATTGTCTGCCTATAAAAATTGATTAAAACCCATAAAAATTCTATTGTTTGTAAAGGAGGCCCTCTATTAGCTTGAAACTAACTATAAGCAGTCAAATTATGAAACATTTTTAAAATAATACTTTAAATTGAAAAACTAAAAAATAGAGGTTCAAGTAAAATATTTATAAGACTACAGGGGTCAACATGTACTTTACCCATAGCTGTTTATTTTCCCGTGCAGGTTGCAAGAAAACAGTTCAAAGACAGAATGGATTCCTTGTCTTCTTCGCTTGAAGGCTGTGGCTCAACTGAAACACTGGTAAGTCTCAAATCCCAGAAAAGTTTAGCTACAAATTTGGTTGTTTGATACTGTTTTATAAGCAAAAGGGTCTTCTTTTTTTGTTATGTAGTTTCTTCCCAGTGAACATCATCAATTATTTTTTATTTTGCAGGTGGAAGACAAGGAACTCAACTTTGCTCAACTAGAGGAGATAGACATGGTATGCTTTGTTAGTTTATCATGTATCTATGTGATTTTTTTCTGGGATTTGTTTGTTTTAGACAATTGCTTAGGATTTGCTGTTCATTTGACTTGCTTTACTATGTTTTGTTATTTTAAGATTAGAGCTTTAGTTGAAATGAAAAATTTGATAAACACAGGGAAGTGTGATTTTTGGTGAAGTTTATGTTGGCAGTAACTTACTAGTAGTAATAGTTTCCAAAAGTTTTGAACTTGGTTCTTCTTTGTCATATTGCTAGAGAATGAGAGATTATCGTAGAGTTTAATGTACAACATAGGAAAAGGTAATCAAGGAGTTGTTTCTACCTCAAATTGTTAGAGAATAATATAAATCATATCCTGGGACCTCACCTAACAGCTTAAGCTTTTAGGTTGAGATGGTTCTTTGACATGGTATCAAAGCCTTGATGACCAAGCAGTCACGAGTTTGAATCTCACCTTTCTTATTTATTTGATAAAAAATAAACATAAAGTAAAATGGGTCTGACTTGAGGGTGTGTGTTAGAGAATAATATAAATTATATCCTGAGACCTCACATAACAACTTAAGCTTTTAGGTTGAGATGGTTCTTTGACACAAATAATTCATTTGAATGGGTGGACAGTATCAGATACAATAATGTTTAGGTCATTTGTCTGATTATATGCTTTGGGATGGGGACATGAATTATTGAAAAAGAATGATAAACCAAGCTGTTTTGAAGCTTTTGGCCAACTGGATGAGGAAGTAGTAAACAATTCTTACATAAATTTGTGTGGAATTGGCTCATGCAACCGTGGAATTCCTGTGTCGGGAAGTTGGATTCTTTGATGATGGACCATGAAAAAGAAGTGGCTTCAGTCTGGCTTATATGCTAACTGATATTCTTATAAGAGCAAGATGTTGTCGTGAACCATGCCAAGAATGTATTTCATTTCTGCTGCTCGTGACAGCTTTTTGTTGTTAACAGAAAACTGAAGCAGATGCTGGAAGATCAGCTGACAATGTCCATGGGAAAACTGGTGCTGTTCAACTGGATAGAGCGGGATCAGACAAGAAGGTTTGCGGCCATGGTACTTTAACAGAAGACCAAGAATATATCAAGGAAATAAAGGAGTTGCATGCATACCTTGACATGGTAAGTTTTTGCTCTCTATAACCATATATAGCATGCACATAAATAATACCAAATGTTTTTTTTTTAATTTTCTTTGGATCAGTCATCAGTGCTGTCATTTAGATCCAATTATCAGAATTTTTTAAATCTGAATGCGCTTATTGTTCGTGATTTTGTGTCTTTCTATTGTTTGTTCAATGTTCGGTTTGGATGTGCATCTCTTCTCAGGTGAAAACAGTGGTGAGACCAGGTTGCTCCCCTGAAGTGCTGAAAATTGCTTTGAATTCCATGTCAACACTTTTCAACACCCTCACCTTTGTGTCTTCCGTGACAAGACCCCATGCATCCCTTTGAACCGATTTTTAATGGTTTGGCTGCATCGTACACGTAACAAAAATCTGTCAGCGTGCCTTGGAATTTGTGGCCAGGAACTGAGGAATGTTTGGATTGTGTTATACCTACCTGTTTTTTTTTTTTTTATCACGGTACTCTACCCGTTATATGAAGTCAATAGAGGTATGTCTAATATTGAAGTACTTATTGTTTTCTTCCTGGTTCTGGATATGCTATAAAACAGCGACGAAGATGGCCAAGCTGCAATACCAAACTAGTTGGGGACAAGCTGGAAAATCTTGTAAATCGTGGCAGTGGAAAAGGGTGTAGGATTCAGGGATGCCTTGCTGGTTGAATTTGTAGGTCATCTGTAACTAATAAAATGAACACATGGGTTTTTATGCTCCTTTTAATGATGAATCACAAATTGTTATGTAATCAAACTTTCTTCATCCAATAAGTTGAAAATCCGTGCTGAGCATGTTACTTTAATATTGGCATTGCATATTGAAAATGACCTGGACTGGAGTGCAACAGAAACATGCATTTCAGAGTCTGTTTTGGCTTTTTAAGATTGGAAAGCAAATACCATTACTTTTATTCTTAGTTTATTGCCAAGCGAAACTATAAGATACAAAAAAGATAATCTGGCCTTCCATTTTGGAGAACTAGAAGACTGCCTGCCATCCTTTATTATGGATACTACATGTCAATTGAGGGAGTTTTCAATGTCAATCACAAATCGATACTTGACATCTTTCTTGATTAGCCTCTCAAGAGCTTCATTTGCATATTGAATTGGAATTACTTCTACTTCGGGGTAGATTTTGTGGGCACCGCAAAAGTCCAGCATTTCTTGAGTTTGTTTGGTACCGCCTGTTGCACTTCCGGTAAGGGTTCTCATACCTGTGACAGTCAGACAATTCAATACCAGCTTAATGAAATGAGTACTGATGGGATCTTGATGAAGCTTTTCTTGCCTTCCTTACTCTCATTTAAATCACATTACCTAAAATAAGGTTCAAAGGAGCGAGCTTGATTTCACTTGGAGCTCCCACCAAAACTAGGATTCCAGCTGTCTTCAAAATTGACATGTATGGGTCAAATGGATGATCCCCTGAGGCTGTATCGATGATGAAGTCCAAGGATTTGTCTAGTGCCTGAACACACCACAAAAACTAAACCTAGTCAATTTCTTGTCTTGATACTTGAATCCCCGAAAATTCATTGAGCTTCCTTACCTTCATTTGTTCATTGTCAGATGAGACCACGAAGTTGTCTGCCCCAAGCAAATTCAAGGCTTCTTCCTTTTTGCTCATGCTTGTGCTGAAAACTGTGACATTAAGCCCAAAAGCCTTTCCAAACTTCACAGCCAAGTGGCCAAGACCACCGAGTCCAATCACCCCTAGAGATTTTCCAGGTTGGTTCATCTTATGCCGAATCATAGGGGTGTAGACTGTTATCCCAGCACACAGTAAAGGTGCTGCTAAGGATAATGGGTAATCCTGAGGTATTTTGTAGCAGTATCTGTTGTTCAACAAGAAAGTTATTATATTTCTTTTTAACACCAGAAACTTGCTCGGTGGCCTTGACTCAAGTTACACATACCTTTTATGAACAACAATGAAACTGGAGTATCCTCCTTTTGTCACGGTGCCATCCACATCTAACCCGTTAAAGGTGAAAACTACTCCATTTGAACAATGAATTTCAAGCTCATCGTTGCAATACTCACAATCTCTGCACGAGTTGACATATGCTCCCACCCCAACATGGTCTCCAACTTTGAAGCTTTGAACTTCAGATCCAACTTCTTGTACAATTCCAACAATCTCATGGCTATGCAAAACACAAACATGATAACAACATTGATACAAGGTACCTATGAGCAGCTTTTTTTTTATGACAAATGAGACAGATCTTTCATGATGATGGCATACCCGGGCACTACAGGATATATTGCCTTTCCAAATGTCCCGCTGGTATAAGCTACATCAGCATAACAAATCCCACAGTGTGTTATTTTCAGTGAAACATCATCTTTCCCAACAGCCCTGCAGAACTTTCCAAGAATTTATTAGTTGAATATTTCAAAATTAATTTGGAATATAGTAATTATCATCTTGACACAAACGGAAACAATATAAGAAGTATAGCAGGCACAAAAAGACAGAATTCTGCCGAAAAATCTCAACCACGAAAACTCTAATTCCAATTATTAAAGCTCTCTTGTCGCTCATATGCTAGGAAAAACATCGTGAACAAAGGCTGTAAAAAGAATTAAAAGATTCTAAACTAAATAGAAAAAAAAATCCTAAATTAATTAGGAAAATATGACAAATCTTAAACCGTAACTTCTAGGCCTAAAAATCAGACCCTATGGAGAATAGAGACTCTAGAATCTCCTAGCTTGATGCAATCATCGGATCGAAATTTATACCTGTTACCATTAGGCTGCAAGTTCAACTAAAATCTCTTGCATAACATTTAAATTGATAATAAGCTCTGACAAAACCATCAAAAATAATATTGAAATACACTGTATACAATCCTAGTGGTTGATTTTGACTTTGAAAATAAATTGCCTGAGCAATGCTCCTTGGCCATGCAGTTTGGTGCTTTAACTCCAATCACTCAGTTCTAGCTTAGTTGCCTAAGAAAAAACACGGGCTTTCTCTGTTGTATGCATACCTTCTGCTAAATGTATATGGGGATAGAAACCCTGATTTATCTCTAGCAGCCCATGCAAGGCAATTCCCACTGTTGTCTGAAGTCATTTCCAAGTTCTCTGCAAGCAACGCAACAGAGTTGAATTCAACCAAAACTGTAAGCAACAAGGATTTCCAATCTTCATGGATTAGGCAGAAGAATCTTAACACTTCACAGTGAAGAGAATCATTGTCAGAATTTGGAAAATATTTTATCAGAAAAACAAAGATTAGAGAAAGAAACTAACAGGGAGTCGAAAACTGACTTGCAGAAGACTAAATATTCCAGGCAGAAGGGAGGGGCAAGCAATGGAGAGTGCCATCCATATCCCACTGTCATATAGCGACCACAAGAGGGCCATTGTTTGACAACAAAAACAAAAATTCAAAGAGGACCTGATGATGGATTGCAAACGTCATGGCATACTTCAGATTAAGGGAGTAAAATCACACAACACGCGGTCCCATCTCTTCCAATTCTTGCATGTTCTCTGTATGTAATTTATATTATTTACTTTCATATTTTTTAAAATAAAAGTTTTTTAAGCTTCTTAAAACTTGCACATAATCTTACCGCTATCATAAGCTTAGTAAAATTTGAACAGAAGAAAAAATATAAATAGCTTACTTAAAATTAAAACCTTAAGCCATACTTTCACCTTTTACTTCTTTGATAGCAGCCACCCATTCCCTTATCACCTCTCATGCTTTCCTTTCCTGTTTGAAAGTTGAAAAAACAACTGTTGAAACTTGAAAGCTGAAACAATCTAGCATCTATATCTGATTCTCTCCTCTCGATGGAGACCCAATCCATCCCCACCCCACCCCATCTTATCCCCTTTTCAAGGGCTGTTTTGAAATTATAATATGGTTTAAAGTATTTTTTATTTAAATATATATTAAAAAATTATTTTATTTTTGTTATTGTGTAATGGTGCTACAATGAAGGTGTATTAATTCTCGGCCAATACTTTTTTTTTTCCTAATATTGAACTTAAGGATGCGATTTTTTTTGACTTTATGGATTTTTTTTATTAATATGGGTGTCTTGACTAATTTATGCGTATCTCGAGTAATTTTACAGGTCATGAAGTTAATGACTATGTAAGCTTCCAGTGATCCTAAGATCTATGATACTCAAACTGGTAATCTCTAGAAAACAAATTTAAAAACTAATCAATTTAGTTGCATCTTTCAAGGTTGGCTTTATGGATCTTTCTACATGAAAAAACAAATTACTTGATTTTAAGTTCTTCTTGTGTAATTTAAAAATATTTGATAAATATTACTGTTGTGGTTGTATGGACAATATTTTTTTTTTAATGTTTTCAGATATTTTATGGTTTGATTTTCGAATTTGGGATTAAGAATAACAAAATTGTAAATGCACTTTTCGGTTAATTGTTTTTTTTCTTAAGCCTGAACATGTCAGAGCCCTAGGTCAGTAGAGAGTTCCAGGTGAACCAAATTGATGAATATACTTTACTTATTCTTGGGTCTTCTATCACTGTCTGTAGAATTCTATAATATGTTTTGCTGCAATGCCATAACACGTTTTGTTCTTATATTTATAATATAGCAGGAGATAATTACAAATGAGTAAGCGATAAATTATGAAGATTAAGATACACTTAAAGTCATCTTAGCCTGATTCTTATCTCTTTCTGCAGTAGTGGATGAGCTGAGTTTAATTATATTATTAGTGGGTTTGACTAGGTCTCTAATACTGTCCAAGTGGTGATGGTAAGATTTGAAAATCAAATGGAAAAAAACAATTCAATTTAAAAATTTAAAATTAAAATTACAAGAATAGTTTTTATATTAATCTCTAAGATAGTCAAAACAATCAAACAATATCAAATAAAAGATGATTTTTTCATAACCAGAGTTCACATTTTAAACTTGAAAGCAGATACAATGCTATTT
>Ga0325404_1004261_pt1 | contig 15236 bp, 5 predicted proteins | sample PopdelMetagenome_18_FD_205664 | JGI IMG/M metagenome (GOLD analysis project Ga0325404, IMG submission 205664) | Populus deltoides microbial communities from Bellville, Georgia, United States - Xylem-Control-R1 | ecosystem: Host-associated > Plants > Phyllosphere > Stem > Wood/Secondary xylem... | reverse complement strand
TGAAACACCAATTGATGTTTTCAAGGCTGGCTTAAAAATTAAAGGTCAGTCGTGCATACTTGGCGAGTATTCTTTCCAGGGTCCATTGGCTGCCTTGCTACTTGTTATGAAAATCTGATCTGTTTTCCTTTTATCTGAAGGGCAATGAAGACAAAACATGTTGTGGAGACTCGAAATGATTCTAAGGCACTTATTCAATTGTCTTTCAATAATGTCCATGGCCTGTTCCTGGGCACAGAAATCGGAAAAAACAATGATGAGGCTGGTAGTAAGACGCGGCTCGGGTCTTACATGGTTTCTTGGGCTGAACAATTTTTTTTTTCACTGTCGAGCTGGTAGTAAGACGCGGCTCGGGTCTTACATGGTTTAGTATAAAGGTAATTAGATCATCAAGTTAATTTTAAAATAATATGGTTTTGATTAAAAAAAATTATTTGAATTGATCCACCATTAATCAAGTTAGCAGGTCAACCTATTAGACCACCGAGCATGGCCAAATCAATGTAAAGATCAGTTTAAGTTATGTTTAAGATAGATTAGTGGCCTCTTCGTCAAGCTAGCTAGGATGTGTTGAGTTTAATAACTTTGAGAAAACTAATTCACAGACATGGTGTTGCCAAAGTGGAGTTTCAAGAAAATTTGGAGAAGCAATAGCAGGCAATCGATGAATAGAAGAGAAAAAAAACTTATCTTGAAAAGTAAATTGGTCCTGCATTTCAAGATAGAACCTGCCATTTTGGTTACAGTAAATTGTGTTGGATTTACCTCAAATTCTGCTACATTTTGAAATACACAGCAGAATCTAGTCCCGAGGCCTAAAACTATGATCTTGAAAATGAATAGGGTTCGAACAAGAGTTCGGAGATATGTTTGATGTTTCCAAAGATGAACAGTCATATAACATTGGGTGAATGGGGAGGGCCTGGCTGTTTGAGGCAGCATGGTGATGTAGGCTGGCAGTCGGTCAGGGAAACAAGGCTGAGTGAGCAAGAGATGGTGCGGCTAGCAAGGGATCAGCAGAAACAGTGAAACTGGAGAATCGCTGCCTTGAAAGGGGTTGCTCAACCATTGCTATGTAGCCACCAATTCAGGGACCTAAAGTCTAAAGATATAGCACCATGGGTCACAGTAAAGCAAGTAGGTAGCTTTTATTAGGGATTTGCAGAGAGAACCTTCAAGTTCAATGAAGGCAAAGGATCTGAAGTCTTAACAGTCTAGGAAGGAAATACGAACAAATTTCTGATATCTAAAGGTCTGCTCTCAAAACAAGTCTTGACACATTCTGACAAATAAACCATGATTGATGAATCCCAAGAAGTCAATGTTAAGGAGTAACCATTAAATTCGATGGACATTCTTGCATGATTGATGATGTTTATCTTTGCTGGAATCATGATTTTACTCTGGAGAGGGTCTAAAGCCATGAAACTGAAGATTGCAGCAGGTCATGCCGAGGGTCATGATTCAAAACTGCCCTTATCTGTCTGTGATGGAGACAACAGACGCAGGATATAATATATGATGATGAAGATAGGCCAATCCTTCTGTTATTAAAATCATAAAAATAAAGGGTAAGTTGCTGAGAATTGTGATAAAATTGGCATCTCGATTTAATATTTGTACATATTAAATATATTAAGTGAGTATATATAATAAAGTTCAAGGAATATAGAACTAACTAAATATGTTCTTGGAATTACATAATTTATATAATTACCTTGTTTTCAACAAGGCAACCCATTAACTATGCTATTTTTCCTATTATTTTCTTCAAATTATGCTACCTTGTTATTTTTTCTGGTTGTGTGACTTGAAAAAAAAACTTTTGATTTAAAGGGAAAACATGATCAACCTAGGGGTTGGTTTGAGATCATCAAGTCTGTTCTGTTGGTGCTTCAAGTTGTCTTTTTTGATGCAAATCTCGCTAGGAGATTGTCATAGGAGACTATTTTTTTTTTTATCTAGTTTCTTGGTTTTTTTAGTTTATTTTTGTATTTTGCCTTTGTTCTTTGTCAATCCTTTTGAGCTGTTTGTTGCTGCAGTGTATTACTTTGTTTTATGTGTATTTATTATATTTTTTTCTTCAAAATTAGGGTGTATTAGTATTTGGGAGTTGTATAAACTTTTTCTTTTTGTTGTTGTTTTCCATTAAGGTAAGCTATTTTGCAGGTTTGTTTATTGGTCTTTTCCTTTTTTGTGCTTTGTACATATCTTTTTCTCCCAGGGATGTTCATCATTTTTCATCTATATTGTTGCTTTGGTTATTATCTTGCCTTTTCTTTTCTCTTTGTTCGTCCATATTGTGTGCTTTTATGCTGACTCACGATTGTTTATTGACTTCTTATCTTGTGTCTCTTCAGAGGATTAAAACTATTATTGAATTTTTCTAGTTGCCATCTTTGTTATTTTTTAAGGTACATGCTATTTTCTTTATGTTTTTGTTTACGGTTCAAGTTTTGGAAAAGTATTGTATGATTTCCTCTTTTTTTTGATGTTGGTTGGAAGGAAAAGATATTGATGTTGTGAAATTGGTTATGTTTGATAGCATCGTTTCATTGTGAAAAGACATTATTAGGATTGTCTTCGAAACTGTTGTCTATGATGTTTTTGGGTGTCTGTATTTTGGTTCACTGCTGTCTTTTCTGCATATAATGCATCGTTTTTAGGCATTTTCTAGGATTAGTTTGGTTTATGATGCTGCTGAGCTTTTTTTTCTAAGCAATGTTGTCATATAGCAATAAGTCTGCAGACCTTTAAAGATGATGACATATGGAAACAAACTTGATCTAGAATTGATAGGGGGTTGCTTCGAGTGTCATGTTCTTTACTTTAGAAGTTCGCCCCCTTTTAGTTTATGTGTTTTCTTGCATTGGATATTAATGTACTGATGGGTGGTTGAGGAGAACACTTGTGGCTTTAAGAGTTTAATAGCTCATTCACGCTATTTTGCACTAAGTTTTTCTCCTATTGTGTTTCTTTTGTAGCCTGCTTTGTTTAGTTCTTTCTTCTTCTTTTGCATTGTGCTGTGCGTGTAATAGATCCTTCATGTTATTTTGCTCTTTTACTTCTCTTTTTTGACATGCATGCAGTGTTGGTGTGGTTATAATCAAGGTTGTTAAAATCACAAGTTAACTCTTAAAATCTTATGATTTTACAAGTCAACATGTATATAACATGTCAAATCGGGTTAAAACTCAAAATCGGTCAAAATCGGACCGATTTTTATGAGTTTGACCGATTTCGAGTTTTAACCCGTAAAAGTTAAAAAATTTATTGTCTCTCTATCCGAGTCCTTTGACACTCCACTATATAGTCCTCACTCCCCAGTCTCCCTTTTCCATGTTGCCCAAATCTCAAATTTTCAATCTTAGTAGACTAACACCAGCATTAAAGAATCTTGGGTATGAGAAAGCCTTATATTGTATTTTAAACCGGGAAGGCATGATCAGAAGATCAAAACCATGAGAAGACAGAGGTAGATGGTGAGGAATCAAAGGAGTAAAATAAGAGATATGAATACTTATATAGAGAGAAATACTGTGTTTTAGATTAACTATTTGTTAACTACAAAGAGATACGACAAAGACTCAGAGAGAACTTGAAATATATGTCTTGCTTAGTAGGATATTTGGACATTATTTCTAGGACTTGTTACTAACATAAAAAAGGTGGAAGGTGAGGTGGCATGAGATTAAATTGATGTCATTTTATACGTTTTTGTTCTTGTTGTCACGAGTTCGTTGTATTAGTCTCTCTTAATTTTTTTTTGAAGTTGGTGATATACCTTAGAATGTTGTATCATCTCACTAGTTGTCTGCAGTATGTTTCAAGACCTATCCTCTAGAAAATGGTCTGAAACTCTATTAATAAAACATAGTTGTTCAATCTTATTTTTTTTTCTTTTCATATTTTTAAGTTATTTAAACCATGTATGAATTTTTAATTGAATTATGTATTTTAAGGTGTTTTGACATTTGTATTATTTATTTCACTTTTATTTTAATTGTGTTATATTATTATTTACTACTTGACTGAAATTGTCAATGTATAATTAGTTAAAATATTTTTTTTGCAATTTTACAATTTTACGATCCAAGTTTATATTATATATTTCGTGTCGTGTAAAAAAAAAAGGTTTTTGACAACCTTGGTTATAATTAATGCCTTAGGCTATTGTTTCTGCCCAATATTTTCTTTTTAGGTTCTTTTTTTTTTCTAGTTTAACCTCCCGTTTGATCATTTGCTTATGTTCTGTCTTCAACTCCTCTGCTGCTCAAACTTTCGGACCCGTGGTTGCTGCTTTTTATGCTCCTCTTCTGCTTTATTTGTTTGTTTTTCCTTTTTGTCTTTTCTGCTTGACTTGATGTGTTTGCTTTTTAACATTTCTATTCTTATCATGTTATTGTCTATGCTGTGCTTTCAGTGGGAGACAAAGTACAAAAAGTTACTGCAGGTTACGTTGCTTGGAGATGGGTTAGTTGCTTCAACATTAGTTAGTTGCCTTCTCAACTCTTTACTCAGCTTTGTCAGTCTTTTGGGTTGCATTATAACACTTCCAACATGTCCCATCAATTCCTTTTCTTTTTAGGTTGACTGATCTTCTTCTTTCCTTTTTATCTCCAGGTTTACTGGTACAACCACCAAGTGTCTCGGTTGCATCTGACCTGTGCTCGAGATTACTGTCAGAATAAATTGAACTTTCTTCATATACAGGTAATCCTTATTTTGTTGTTGCAGCTCTTACGTTGTTTTACATTCCTCTGTTTGCTCTTTTTATTTCCCTTTTTACCGCGATGCTCATTGCTGGACTAGCCATCTTCGTGGACTTGCTGTGATGTTCATTTCGGGCATTTATTTTACATATGTTGTGGCATTCATGACATGTTTTAGTTGCCATATATTTTTAGTCATGTGCTTTCAACATGTTGATTAGATTTTCTTCCATGCATGTTGCTCATTTTTCATTTTCGCTCCTGTTGTTTTGCTTGTTGCACACCACTCTGTACGCAATATTTTACTTGTGCTAAGCTTATTTTTTCTTTAGCAATTATTGATGGCCTCCACTATGAAATCAGGGGTTTTTACACCTATGAGAACATACCATCAAATATGGTGATTGCCAATGATGTTGAACTTAAGTCAATCGTTAAAACCAATCAAATAGATCCTCTTACCACCGTTATGCTAAGATACTGCTTCAAGTTTACTGACTTTTCACATGTTCTCTCCCCAGGAAAAGGTTCAAAGATTTCTACAGGTTTGTACAAACCCTTACATTTTTTGCCAAGCTTATGCACTTCCCTTTTTTACAATTAAATATCCATGCAATATTAACATTTGTAATCCATGTTGTCATCAAGATGTTCTAGGGAGGATTAAAGCTACTCAACTGCTTGAACAAGTTTTGGTTTGAGGGAAAACAAAGAAGAACAAGAGGGAGTTTATACTTTATAACATAAGGTTGAGTCCATAATTTCACCAAATGTTTTCTATGCTTTGCTCCTTTTAAACTAAACTCTCGGTTTTTTTTAAAAGGGGTGATGAGATGCACATGACTCTGTGGGGCGACAACACAAGGAATTTTGAAGAAGCCACTCTTCAAACACTCCAATCCCCCATCACAATTGCTTTCGCTGGTTTTTGTGTCACCGAGTACCAAGGTCAGATTTCATGTTCATAACCTGATATTATCTTATAATATAGATGTTCATATTATATTAGCTTTCTATTCCTAAATGTTCAAGCAATATTTTTAAAGTCATGTTTTATCTTGGAAAATGACTTTACATCACTGCACTTTACATTTTCACCTGTTGTTTTGTTTACATTCAGGCAGGCAAAACCTTAATGGATCAACTGCTTCTATTTGGTACTTTAATCCAGACACTCATGAAGCATTGGCTTATTACCATTAGTACGTTCTTTCATCCTTCTTCAAATCTATTTGCATTCAAAGCATACTTATTCAACTTTCTTCATTTTCTAACCCAACTTAACATGGAAACTTTCTAATCAGCTTTGGTAAGCTACCTGTTAAGGTTTACCAACTAACCTCATCATCCAATGTTGTTTTATCACTTGAAAAACATATGAATGAGAACAAGAAAACAATCAAGGAGATTCTTTGCATGAACCCATATGAACGTTAACTTTCTTTCTTTGAGCTTTAATCTCTTTGGACATGACACCAAACTTACAACATTATTCATTATGCTTTATAGCACTGTACTTCACTCATGCTTTTTTTCCAAACAACACACGTTTAAAGTGGCTCGACTTGTCTCTTACAGGATATGAGGTCCACATGCCACACATTTATAGCTGACTATGATATTTTCAATGGATGGTGGTATCCAAGTTGTCCTTACTGCAACAAAAAGCTTGGTGGCACCAAGAGAAATCCAGTATGCATGGATCATGATGCCATAACATCTTTACCCATGCCATGGTAAGTTGCATATAAATAGAATATGCCGCCACTCTTGCAAAGAATTACATTTGTTTATCTATCGAAACGCTTCAAACATATGCTCATCTACTGGTTCTTAAACTTCTATAAAATCTTGGCAGGTTTCGCTTTGACTGTGTAGCCGCTGACGAGGAAGATGTTACTAACTCTCTTATAGTTGGTTGGTTATCGCACATCATTATGTTTACTATAGAGAATTTAATGACCCCATGATTATTGCACCTCCGATGGCAAGTAAGCTCAACAAGGCATATATTTTTCAGCTGTGGTTTGGGGCTTTCAGATCAACAACCAATCGCTGCGAGATTATTGTGCTAAATTACATTAACAATAACATCATACTGTTAACCTTAAATATTTATATTTTAATACTGTCAATATTAGCATTTTTCTTTTTTACAAAAGTAGAAAAATGAATTTTCCTCTCATAATTTTTTTGTTTTCATCATGTATTGTCCTTTCACCTATCTTTTCTTCCCTTTAACACCTTTACATTATGATTACATTTACTTTCTCATTAGATTAATTTACCAACAACATCATTTAGACAACTTATTATGCATCAATTTTTTCATTTCCATCAAATTTTAGGTGATGACATTTTGCCATTGTCAATATAGCAGATCTGCGTTCATTTAATGCAGTTTTCATGCTTCAGATGCTATGTTGCCAACACAAACATACATTTCATAAATATATGTATGCCTTCAGATATTTGGCCTTTCGATTTTAGATGATGGTTTTCTATGGATATCTTGGACCGTTTCCATGATGCAAGATAATCAATTCCATACCACCATGTGTATGATAATTATAGCCAGTAGACACTAATCACTATGTGTTCAAGCTACTGCTCAATCGATGTCAGCTCTATCATCACTTTTGCTAAATAAGTTGAGAGTTCCTTTCTTTACTTGCATATGCTTTTAGTTAGATCTTGTGTTTGACTTTATCATTTTCGCCCTTTTTTTTAGTGCAGGGACACAATCATGTTGTGTATATTTCCTTTCTAATTGTCAAAGTGGCTGCAACATGCACTAATGATCTTCCATCTGTCTTTTGCCTTGAAATTTCAACTTCTAGATCTGTCATGTTCTTACAAGAATAGTTTCATGTTATTATTCCTTTTTAATTGTCAAAGTGGCTGCAACATGCACTAATGATCTTCCATCTGTCTTTTGCCTTGAAATTTCGACTTCTAGATCTGTCATGTTCTTACAAGAATCGTTTCATGTTGTTATCCTTAGAAAAATGCCCACCTAGTTTAATCTAAAATACAACTTTTTTTTGTTAAAATCAAATGTAAAAAAATAACTTAAATTAATTCGTAAAAGTCATGGCAAACACAACCTAATAAAGCTTACAGACAAAGTTAAGTCTAGGAAAAGCATTTCTATGTAAAAGGGATACGTACAGATGATATCAAGTGATCACCATTTATCATGCCTAGAAATTTTACCTGTCATTACTACAGTTAAGGAGACATAAAATAAACAAGAAACTATCAGAAAGCTCTAAATCTAACTCTCACATTCTTGATAACAGTGATCTTGCTGCTATATAAAATCTTTAATGCAATTAGGATTTCAATGGCAGGGAGGGAGCACTTTCAATTGCAAAGGAATATGAGCCATGAAACATGATGGGTTGAATCAACTATACAATAAAACACACACACACACACACACACCAAGTATAGCAGGTTAACGGTGAAGAAAGATGGCACATTACATGCATATCTTTCCTTAAATGTTGAATTAACCACATTTTACTTGCCATGCCTTCTTGAGTTTTATGAGCAAATAATGGTGAATAAAATTAAAAGAAACTGAAAAGGGAAGTAGAATTAACGTAATGTTTCTTATTGTTGCTTTAGACTTGTAGTCACTGTTGATTGAAACAGATGATTTTAACCTTATCGACAAAACATAAATGACCATGGACGTGGGGGTAAAGTAACCTTTTTGTTGTTTTGTGCACATTAAAATAACTTATATAATCTTATAGGAAAAAATTAGTACTTTTTATTTTTATTTTTTTTAATTTTAATTGCATAGTAAAATTATCATAATGTCCTTGAATTAAAATTGTTTTTGCCCTGGGTCAAAGGGTTTTTATGTATTTTCAATTTATTTTTTCATTATAAAATATGATAAAGGAAAATTTAATATTTTACCATAAATAAAATAATAATTAATTCGAAAAAGTAGTTGCGCATGAATGCTCCTAGATATTTTTTCAATGCCTATGACATCATCCAATAACCAAAATCCAGCTTTCACGATATCATTTTATTCCTTATGATATTGTCTCCATTAATTAGTGGTGCATTTACCAAAAAAAAATATCAGGTTTTGTTCCGGTGGACATTTCTTTTATTCCTTTCTCTTCCTTGGTTTTATAGCCTTCCCATTACATTTTCAAAACATCCTTCCAATTTTTTTTTAGATTTGATTACTATTTTTTTATTTTATTTAAAATAACCTATTGAATTGTATTGGAGTTTTCTTTCAATTTAACGATCATTTGAAGTTTTTTACCTTTTAGATTTAGTCCTTATTATTTTAATTATTAATTTTTTAAATCATTCTCTTAATTAAATTATTTTTTAATTACATCATTTAATATTTTATATCTTTTTCTTAATTGAATCATTTCTTCAATTGCATCCCTCGATATCTTAGTTCATTTTATTTTATGTTAGATTTAGTCCTTATTCTTTTGATTACTATTTGTTTTGTTTTTATTTTTTTTATTGGAACTTTTTTTTTTCAATTTCATCCCTCATCATTTTATTTATCGGGATTTTATTAACTTTTCGGGTCACGAGTTTGAAAGATTAGACTGAGTTTGCTTAGATCTTTTTTTTTCCATATCCTTTTTTATGATTGATTTTTTCCAATTCCATCATTCTATGAGATTATCCCGACCTCATGTACAAGATCACAAGTTTTGCGTGTTAACCCAACTTGACCTGGTCTAATTTTTATTTTTTGTTGTTGTTGATACCTATTTTTATCATATTATCGAATTAATCGAGATTTAACCTGACTTTCAGATTTCACTTGCTTATTTAAAAGTGCTACTATTGGCTAAATATTTTTTTACATGATAAAAAGAATTTGGTACAGCACACAGCTTTACACAAGCTACTAATCTAGTTCCTATCAACATATTTATTACAAAAAATACTAAAAAAGCTCAGTGTTTTCTTGTAGCCCCTCTCACAACTAACTGTGGATTCACACAATGAATTTACCAAATTGTCCTTGGAAGAGAGAAACACAAAGGCTGGCTTTAGGGATGTTTTTAGACTTTTACACGGGATATATTTGGTATTGTAGAATTGATGAGAGGCATGTGTGCCTTTATCTCTTTTGATTGCATCGTGTAAAATCCTAAATACCATTGGAAGCAGACTTTCAATGTGCTTTGGGAGAGGGGTTTTTTCGGTGTTTTATTTTTTTAGCACAGCGAAATTACCAAAATATCCTTAGATTTTAAAACAAATGCTTTTGACTTTAGAGGTATTGGCGTCTTTCGCACTTCAATTGTTTTGTAAATTTCGTGTGGGGTTAGGGGTGTTTTGGTGTTTATTTAAAAAAATTTGTTGACTCATGATAAGAACACGTCAACATGTGGAGGTTATCCACACTATTTGGGTGGCACGTGACACCTCCGGTATCCAAAAATACCCAACCGTCATCTTAGGCGAAGCATCTCGGGGCGGAGTGTCTTCTTGACCGACGTGTGTAGTTATAAGTGTCGTCGTTAGGTGACAACTAGATTTCTTTTTCTTCACCTTGTTTTCTCTCTCCTTTACCCACTCAAAGTTAAAAAATTTCCTAACATTTTGTATTATTTCAATTGCAGTCCTTATATTATTTTATTGTTCTGTATTTGCTTTAAATTCTTTTTATGATTTTTTTTTAATTTTATCTTTTATCATTTTATTTTATTTTTATTTTTATGTTAGATTTGTTACTCTTTTTTTTAATTGATATTTATTTTGCTTTTCATCATTCTTCTAATTGATTTTCTTTTCAATTTCATACATGATTTTTTTTTAATTTGGTCCCCATTCTTTTAATTATAATTTCTTCTGGTTTCATTTATATTCTTGATTGATTTTTTTTCCAGATTCATCCCTCATTGTTTGATTTTAATGCAAAGTTCGATCCCTATTTTTTCAATCCTGGTTTTTAAACCCAATTCAGGGGTTGACCTCGGGCAAGTTCCAGGTCACAGATAGAGTGAGTTGGTCAAGGTTATCTAGATCAACTTAGCCTAATTTTTTTTTCAAGTTTTAAAAAAAAAATTACAAAGAAGTTGCGTCCTTATTTTCTTAATTATGGTTCTTAAACCCGGCTCTGAGGTCGACTTTGGGCAAGTTCGGGGTCACAGGTCGAGTGAGTTGGCCAGCGTTACCTGGGTAACAAATTTTTTATTTTAAAAATATGTAAAAATGACATTATTTTGGTCAAAAGTTTACAAAAAAAAATTCAATGGGTTTTAAGACAGGTTTTTTTTTAAAATTAAAAAGAATTTAACGAACAAAATTTGGTCCTCATTTTTTTATCATGGTTTTTAGACTTGGCTCGGGGGTTGACCCCAAGCAACTCTTGGGTCACAAGTCAAGTAAGTTGACTAGGGTTATCTGGATCAACTGATTTTTCTTTATTATGCAAGAATGTCAAAATTATATTTTTTTTATAAATATTTAACAAATAAAATCAACGAGTTTTGAAAAAATTTAACAAAAAAATTTAGTCTTTATTTCTTTGATCGTGATTTTTAATTAATTTTTTTTCTTGGTTTCATTTATTGGTATTTAGTTTATTGAGAATTTTACTTCATAATTTTTTCAGGTTTGCCTTCTATAATGTGGTGCCGGCCTCATAACCGAGGTTATGAGTTTAGAAAGTTACTTTTTATGGACTTCTATAGTTTTAGTGTATTTTTTTAAATTTAATTTTTTAATATTTGGTTGGTTACAAATTAGCTTTTGTTATTTTTTTTATTTTTTTAGGGTTATCCCAATCTCATATCTCGAGTTATTTTTTTAGATTTGATGGATTGACTTAGATCTTTTTCTGTTATCACTTTTTTTCTTGATATCCTAGATATCAATTTTTATTAATTCAATTTATTTATTATTATTTTTTAAAAAATATTATAAGATTAGCCGAGATTATTAAATCCAATCAACTTAATAATCAGCGCGCGGCCCACAAAATATCAGTGCCATCTATCTAGCCTAACCTATACCTCATCCACAAGAGCTTCTGAATATTACATATGGCAAAAACACATAAATTATAGACAACTCTCAGCTGGGACACATGAAGCCTATAAACTGCTATGCAGACTATGCACTATGCAAGGAAGGAAAGAGAAAAAAGGTTAAAAAAAAAAAAAACTACAAAGCAGCAGGGCATCATATAGTGATTGCTTTCTCAAATCAAAGTTTTCTTAGAGTATTTATGGTGTCAGTAACTAGAAAATGTAGTGCAAGATCATAGGTGCTGATACTAAGGAAGTTTGGAATGGTAGAGAATAGCATGATGGCATCTACATTAGGGTATCCTATTTCCACTTCAGTAAGTCAATCACGGCAAAACTTGCATCTAAGCATAGAACTTCATCTAAATAAGAAGTTGTCGGGTGGGGTCTCCTCATAGCCCGAGTGTTTGGGCAGAAGAACATGGTGAGATTGCAGCGGATGTAAGATTGACAAGCCCTAAAGTTCGAAATCAGTTTTTCATCTCGTCTACTGATGCAATACTTCTCAACACATCATCTTCCTATGGGAATCCTTGAATCTTGGCAAACCTCAACCTTTCATTCCTTAGTTTCTCACAATCCATCTAGTTAGGTGGATGGATATTGAGGTTGAAATATAGAAATTGCATTTACTTTGCCTCTATAAACATATCTGGGAAAAAGAAAAGAAGGGTCTTGTTTAAGATCATTTCCAATATTAAGCTTTTGCTTCACAACCTTTCATTTCTTTAATTGATACAAAAATGATGCACTAAAAGGGTAAACCAGTGACTAGTTAATGAAAAGAAAGATAACCTCAAATCTTCCATAGAAGAATGCTGAGATTTCCAAAGGCATGACATCCTCAACTCCCCAAAATAAGCATCAACTAAATAATGTATAAAAAGACACCCCAGATCTCCCAAAAACTAGGCTAAGAATTTCATTAATATAGCAGATCAAAACATTATTCTCTTGAATTTACATATACAACCATGAAAATCCCAAAGGGATACAAAATCAAGAAATGCAGTAGCTGATTACCAATTCCACAAGATCATGTCAATTATACTATTTTCTTCTAATTGTTAATGTCCTTGACGCTTCTTGCACACCTTGTAATGACCTCACAGCCTCTGTTATAAGGATGAGCCTGTCTAGCATTACAGTCATAGTATGATGCTCCTGGTTTATCACAGGGAACCATGTCCCTCCTCAGTGTCTCATAACTTATGTACTTCTTGTGCATCAGCAACACTCTCCTGCTGATCTCTGACTCCATTTCTGACTCTTCAAAGCACTCTCCAATTTTCTCTGAGCAACCCTTACTGACAATGGCATCAATCTCACTGGTTTTCAGTGAATTGAGGCCTGAAACTGAATCAGCATTGCAAATTGTGAAAAGGGTGAGGAGGAAAAGCAGTGAAAGGTAGAGTAGTGTGGGAGTATGAGGGAAAAGCTGGAGTTCGGACATTTCTTTTTGGTTTTCTTGAATTGGTTGGAGTTAATGTTTTCTTCTGGCTTAAATTTTCCTGTGGAGGCGTGTGAAAGTGAGATTTCATGTGGATGGAAGGGTCATTACATGGGACAAGACATTCAAATAGTTCCCTTCACATGTGTTGAGCAATGTTGATTTGGCTTCCACTTGCATATGATGTCAGTTTATCCTGCATAGGAGATCATAATCACTGACCACTTGACAATTAAAGTCCATTGTTGCTGTGATAGCTAAAAAGGGATTGTTTGGAATTGTAATTTTATTTTTCCTTACATCTAGAGTTTGTTTAATATTATAATAACTTTTTTACTGTGTTATGAGAAAAATAAGTTTTAAAAAATTATTTTTAATTATGATTAGTTTAATTAAAATATATATTTGATTAAAATTATAATTAAAATTGTTGTCCATAAAAAAAAATATTCAATGTCTTTAGTTAAAAATAAAGTTAAAATTGGTATTGATAATAAAATGAACAAAGAGAAGATGTCGTAATTTTTTATTTTGTAATTATATTTATATGTATTTGATTATTAATGCATTGTAAAAACAGTTATGTGACGATGCTGTTCTATTGTTTCATTAAATTTACTACAATTTCATCACGAATATAATCCATATACGAAGAATTATATATTTTATTGTGATGTACTTGTTACTGAACTACAAAAACAAGAGTAATTAAATTTATCCATATGTTTTATTCTACTTTACCATTTAATAAATTAATATGAGTACGAATATCAATATAATTTTTTAAAAGACAATAATTATAAAAGAGCAAAACTATATATTTCTTGTTCAGAATCAAGAACCTCAAAGCTAAAAAAAAAACCCATAAGTTTTTTAAGCTGAAAAACAAGTTTGAAGCTGAAAAGAAAATGATTTCATATGGTTGCAATCTAAGCTTTGTAATCTACGTTTCATTAATAATTTCATTCAAACTCACCAAAAAAATTAGTCTTTTGTTGCTGGCGTCAAACAAGCTTGATATAGATCTATGCAAATGCAAACTCTTCAAACTCTTAGAGACAATTTGTAGCTCTTTTGTTCGTACAGTTGTTTCTTGAACTAAGAAAAATTTCAAAGGTTGTTTTGATCCATGTGTGTTTTCAATAGTAAAAAGGAAGCAGGTAAAAGAAAAGGTAAGAGTAGTGGTTCACTAGAAACATGTAAAAGTTCCCTCATTAAAAACTAAGGTCAAACTTTTTTTTTATTTTTATTAATGGGTCTTATTAACCAAACCACAAGTTCATTTTATAACCAAATAGTATATAATTAAGGAGGGGTAAAAAAACAACAGCTCCCACAAAAATAAACAGTCACTTACAAGGAATGTCGAGTCAAAAAATATTTTTTTGTGATATTTTTTAGGCTAATATGATCAAAGAAACTTTAAAAATATTTAAAAGTAAATCTAAACCTTTTTTTTTCAAAGATTATAGTATAATTTCAATGATTATTAGATCTCTTATAAGGAAAAAAAAAAACATAATCAGGTATGTTAGGATCTTGTATAGTAAAGAAAATGACTCAGATTTGAGCCAATATCTAATTAATTTTAGTGTTTATATTTTATTTGTAGTTATTTTTTAACTATTCTATTTCATAAGAATCAAGTTTACAACTATAATAATTAAAAAAATTTTAAAAAATTATTTTAAGAAATGTTCTAACAAAAAACACTTTACAGATAGTTGTGAAAAACTAAAAATTAACTTGTTATGTATTAATTATATTAAATTTGTTCTTTAATCTTTGAATGTTATATATTTTATTTTGAATATTTTTTTTCAATTTCATCCCATAGAATTTGATTTAATTTGATTTTTATACCAACTTTGATCCTTATTTTTTTAATTGTTATTTATTTTTTTCTTATTATTTTTTTAATTGAGATTTTTTATCTACTAGATTTGATCCCCATTCTTTTATTACTATTTATTTTATTTGAAATAATTTATGAAATTTATTTTTTTCAATTTCATTCTCTTTAATTTTTTATCT
>Ga0325404_1004260_pt1 | contig 15241 bp, 9 predicted proteins | sample PopdelMetagenome_18_FD_205664 | JGI IMG/M metagenome (GOLD analysis project Ga0325404, IMG submission 205664) | Populus deltoides microbial communities from Bellville, Georgia, United States - Xylem-Control-R1 | ecosystem: Host-associated > Plants > Phyllosphere > Stem > Wood/Secondary xylem... | reverse complement strand
AATTTTCTAGTTTTAGTTTCTAATTTAAGAGAATAGATTTCCTATTTTATTATTTCCATTTAATATTATTAGGATTTTTTAGTTTATTTTTCTATAAAAAGTGTTGTGATGGTTTTTTTGATAAGAAAAGACTCAGATAAATAAAAAATAAATATTTTAAACTTGTCTTTTTTATTTTTAAGAGTTTTGACTTTTTATAAACTCCGTAGTTCACATTTGCATCAATTTTCTAGTTTTTTAAATTCAATTTTACTCTTAAATTTTAATTATTCATCATGATTAGCTAATCTATGCTACTTCCCAGCGTTAAGACGCTCAGCGCTAACTCATTGCTGCTTAACATGCAATGACGCAAACATTGCTTCTCAGAATGTAAATAGAAAAAAAAAAAATAATAATAATAATAGAATCATTAGCGCTTTCAATTGGGTAGAGAGATCCAGAACAGAGCTCAATGCATTTTGGTTTTATAGGCCTTCTGGGGATAGAATGGATAGTCTGCCTTTAACCGGGTACAATGTTCTGTAAAACAGGCAAGGCCCATCAACAACCGGACCCACTTTGCCATTATTAACAAAATTAGATAACGATGTCGTTGCATCCTTCTATTTTTGCTGATTTTCATCTTTACCCCTTTACATTCATCAATATTCCACTTCTACCTAAATAGTTTAAAACTTTCATAATTACTTTAATAAGATATTATAACATCAATAGATAATCGAGAAGGAAAAATGAAAGATAATAAAGCCTTATAAAATAAAAATATGAAACAAGGTTAGAATTTTGTTAATTATTTAGTAATAGAGAATAAAAATGATACTATCAAATGAAAATATGTCACCTTTCAATTTCAATATATATCTTAGGCTATTAAGATAATGCAACTTAAATTATTTAATAGATGGTATAGTGGTAAAAGTTTGAGATTAAAGGGTTTACTCCTCCTATAATTTTAGATTCGAGTTCTAGTTGCTAATATGATGGCCACTGAAAATTTATATGGTCGTTAATTTTAGAGCCCATGAGATTAGTCGAGACACGCCTAAACTTACCCGAACACCAAGCTAATAATAATAAAAAAAAGATAATGTAACATCACAAAAATAAAAACCTTTACTATCCAACCATGTTTTAAGAATTTTTTATTTTTTATTTTAAAATTAATATTAAAATTAATTTTTAAAACATAAAATAATATAGTTTTTTAAAAATAATATTTACCCAGATCTCAAGCGGTATCTTCAATAACTAACAGCGGCACCGAATCACCTAACTTTCAAAGGCAAATCAACAAGATTCGGCAATATCCAGAACTCAAACCCCTTTCTCCTAAAAATTAAACAAAGAAAAAGAACCGTTCAGCTTCGTGCCTCTGTTAATCTTTTAGATTAGTTTTCGATGTGTGAATGTGAATTTTTCTGATCTGATAACGTAAATGGAACCATTTTTTTTATCTCCGTTATACAATTAAACGACTTAGTTTTCTTTCTGCTTCTGTAATCCTAGCGCCTCCATGGCTGCACCTTTCTTCTCTACTCCGTTTCAACCTTACGTTTATCAGGTACACGATTTCACCCTACTTTCACAATTACGTCTATATGATTGGTCGCTGATGTCAAGGAATAAAATTTGAATGATGGAGGTTGAATTTAGGGTTTTAGTGTGGTTTGATCCCTTTTTGATGTTCATTGTTCATGGCTGAGTTTAGTAGCAGAAGTGACTTTGTTACTCAATTCGATATAAATGTGATCTGTTTTTGCTAATTGAACAAGATTTTGTGTAAAATGGGATTTTTTTTTATTTATAGAATTAAGGAATAATTTGGAAATTGGTATCACTGATTTTTTTTTTTTTTGGATTTTCTTACCTTTGAGGCTCTCACCTCATCAGCGAACGCTGATCAAACTATCATCTAGTTTTGTAAACTCTTCTTCCTGTATTAAGGAAGATTCTTGGCAGCTTGGTCTGTGAAGCTTTTTGGAACATGCTCTAGGTTTAAGTTTGGTTCTTCTTTGGCTGTTACCTATGTCAATATGAATATGAATATAAATATAAAGATTGTATGATCAAAATGATGAAGATTGAAGATATAAGAAGAATGTGCGGAAGAAGACAATAAAACAGTAGTGATTGATTGGGCAGGCTGATAAAAGGAAAATGAATTCTGATTTGAAGAGAGAATTTTGGAGTTGGTTCCGCTTCGCGACTGTTATGACCTAGGAAGTCCTACTGTGGTGCAATGGTTTAAACTTAATTCACCATTCAATTTATATCATTGATGATTACAATAGATAGAAACCATTGTTGGGTGATTGGTTTCCACCTATTTCCTTTAGGTGGATATGTTGTTTATTTTGCTAGTCCTGTGGGTATCATTCTTCCTGGTTTGGTATCATCAGTTCTGCCCACTTTATGAAGACTAATTTAATCCCAGGATCACCAATTTATATTGCCTCCTTTGTTGTTGAGAGTCTGTACTTTAATTTTGTAATATTACATACACTGAATAATCTCATGAGGGATAGTGTAATGTAGAGTCATCAAGGTGCTGTGATACCTTTCCAGATTCTGGGGGGTGAAGCTCAGATGGTCCAGGTGTGTATGATAATTATCCCTAGTTTGTGCCACTCCTTTTTGGTTCTCTGTTCTAAATTTCTTCAATGGTATTGATTTTTGCATATTCAGATAATGTTGAAACCACAAGAAAAAATTATTGCAAAACCAGGTAAGGTGATTGAAACTCGATTTTCTTTATGGCTTATACATATCTGTGTTAGCTTTTTTTTCCTTTCCTTTTTTTTTGATGAATGAATGAATATCATTTATAAAGGAAACAGAAAATGTAGGAGCCAATCCCTACTACAAAGCAAAAGGCAATTTTTTCCATGGGTATGACTCTTAAACTAACCCCCAAATGTAGCAAACATTAACAAAGGAGGTTTCCTGATGGCATCTTTGCACATGTCGGTATTTTGTAATCTATTTTTAACGATAAAAACTATATTATATACAATACTATCCGTTGATGATGATTGTTTAGAGTGCCACCTGTGTGTTTCTCTCTTGCCATATAAGATCGAGGCAAGCACACCAGGATATCCTTAGGAGCCAGGAGAGGAAGGATTTTTTATTTCAAGTCGGTGCTTTGCCCAATCAAACATCTTTAATTATGAAACAAGCATTCCATTCACTATTACCATGCCGCATGGAACTGATACCCAAGTAAAGTGCAGGTTCTATGTGCTTCATGTCTGGGTCCATTGAAATGGAGAATGTTTTAATCCCTGAAAATGAAGTGGGTGCCTGGCAGTGGTTTTTTGGCAAGGCTGTTACTAGTGTAATCTTCCGTAATCCTGGTCCAAGTGATGGATTTGTTGGAATTGCTACACCTTCTCTTGCAAGAATCCTCCCGGTTTGTGCTTCTATTATGTGAAGTTTTGAGATGCATTATTTTTTATCTTGTGATGTGAAGCTCATGATCCCAAATTTATAATTTAATATGGCTGGCCATTGTTTGTAATTTGTCTCGTCTGTTGTTGGTTTGTCTGCAGATTGACTTGGCGAAGTTTGGAGGAGAGATTTTATGCCTGGTAAAGCTAATTCACGCTTTTTGTTTGTGTCCCTGGTTTTGCTGATAAGAATTTTCTTTTTATGGTATTAGTCATTTTGCAGTGAAAAAACTTGGATGCTCAAAGCTTGTATTATTTTCAAAGTAGAAGCATGTTTTTTTCTCCCTACTCTTTACCTGCTGCAAATTTATTTCTTTGTGAAATTGTTGTGTAGCCAGATGCATTCCTTTGCTCCATCAATGATGTGAAGGTCAGCAATGCATTAGATCACAGGGCACGTAATGTCATGCCTAATATAGAGGTTAGATTATGTTTGTTTGCAAGCACTCTCCACTCTGAATTTTTCAATTTTGTCTGTTTGCTTTTGTTGACTGACTGTCATGGTCATTCAAGCAATCTTTTTTTCTGTTTAAACCTGTCTTATCTTGATCTTTCCTCAAGTCATCTGATTTTTTTTATGGTGATATTGATGCTTCTATAGGGGTTTTTGAGGCAGAAGCTAACTGGACAGGGACTTGCATTTATTCTTGCTGGAGGATCTGGTATGCATTTTCTGACATCTCAAGAATTAGAAAGTACTTATAAAAGTGTGGGTCTTCCCTGAATTCTATATATGCAATTGGATCAGGAACAAATTGGCCTTTGAGGCTTATCTCTGTGGTTTGGAATATCTTGGCAGGCTTCAGTGTCCACTCATGCTTGTTTGCAACACCCACTCACTTGTTTCCTTTCTGTTCTTTTCTTTATATTGTCACTTTCCTCTTCCATTTCTCCCTGTTATGCTTGATCTTTGATTGTATACACTTTTCATGGACGTGTTTACTGTTTTTTCTGTCACACTAATCTCTGGATCTGTCCTGTTTTGCACTGACCCTGGGAGCTTTATGGCTTTTGTTTTATGCTAGTTGCACAGAAAGTTCTTGAGGTGGGTGAGGTATTAGCTGTTGACGTGTCTTGCATTGCTGCCCTTAATACCACAGTCAATGTCCAAATCAAATACAATGGGCCAGTGAGACGAGCAGTCTTTGGGGTAAGTTGCTCTTTTTTATAGATTTCACTCTCTATCTCTCTCTTCATTTTTTTGTTTACTTTTGTCTTTGCTGGTCCAAGCCCTTAATTTTTAGTGATGTTGTGGACTTTCTCCTTTATAGTGTGCTTGTTGTTCGATTATAGTAATCAGTTAATACTCACGGCTTCTTGCCTAATGTGATATTGTTAGTGTGCTGACTTGCACCTTTACACTGTTGGCATGACAGAAAACGGATGGAGAATGAAAGCAGATAAAGTCTTTTTCTTGTTTAGGTGTTAGCAGCAAATAAAAACAACGCAGACTTTTGTCTTTTTTCATATAGAAAAAAGTAGCTTATTTTCTCTAATTTTTACCTTGTATAAGAGTCCAAGGTTACCGTGATCTGTTTCGTCACCACAAAACACAAGTGCTCATTTACAGGGGACCAAACAACCACGATACAAAATAATGAATTAACAAAGTTAAAGATAGCTTCTTTGTTTATGAAAAACTCCTGCATCCCTCAAGTATATAATTAACATTTTGCAAGAATTGGCTGTTCTAAACTGTCTTTGAAATTGCAGGGCGACAATTTAGTAACAGCCACTCTAACAGGACCAGGCATCGTCTTCATCCAAAGTTTGCCCTTTCAACTGTTTTCTCAGCGCATTGCTAGGTAACATCATTTTTCAGCATGGCCAAAACGTTGATTTTCTTTCTTTTTTTGTATCCAACGGAAATTGTTACAGTGTATCGATTGAAGAGTCTATTTTGATCTTTTCATTTTCGCTCATGCCCCTCCATTTGAGGTTTATCAAAGCTAATTACTCTCCATTGCAAAGCTTAGCGAAGTTGAATGGTTTTCTGATTGACAGGGCAGTGACATCCCCAAACATGAGAGAGAATCCAAAGTTCTTTGTGCAGATTGCGATTTTCTTTTTCCTGGCATATGCTGTGATTGTATCTTCATTAATCTTGACCGATGTATGAACCCTTCTTTTCTTCTTTTTCCTTTTTTTTCTTTATTAAACCCCACATTATAGCCCTTAATCGAGCGTTGTGCTGCGGCCTATTTAATTTGAGTATGACCATATCAATGGGAACAAAGGGTTTTGAATTGGTCTTTTTGGATATGTATATTTTGTTCGTTATGATAGCTTTGGTTACGTTGTGACAAAAGAAACAGAAACAACTGGAACAGAAGGGATGGCAGTCGACGCTTTAGATTCAACATCAACTATGCTCCAATCTCATATCCTCGCTGGTGAGGAACATTATGAAACTACACAGAGTTGAGGAGCAAACTTCATATTATCGTTGTAGCTATGTGAGTTGTTATTGTGATTTTTATTTTTATTTTTATTTTTGTATTCCATGAGATTTATATAGTGGTCAGTGTTGATGCATTTTTTTTTTCACTTTTTCTTAAAAAAAAAATCAATCCTATCTTATATACACAAGATAAATTTTATAGTACTAATGGATTAGTTATTAATATCATATTAATTAATTTTTATAATATTTTTCTTAAAAATAGAAAGATATAATAAAAAAAAATTACATGGAGATATTCTTGTCATTTTTTATGGATTTTTTTTAAAGTAAATCTCAGTAAGTAACTAAGGATGTCCCTTGTTACTTTCTATTAATTTTAATTTTTAAGGATATTTGGGATGTTAATAAATTAGAAGTTGAAATGTTGGTCGAAATATAAAGACAACGTAATCAAATTATTGGGATAATGTTCTTGTGTGCACGTGTTTTCATTGTTAAAAGTCTCTGTATTAATTTATGTATTCAAAATGGTAATAATTAATTCGATTTAAATAGATATACTAATTAAAAATAAATAAAATTATTTTATTTCTCAATAATTACTTTATAATATCAATAATCTTCTTTAAATTTTTTTTAATTGTTATATGGTATGATATGATTTTTTATTTTGATTTTTTTCTCATATCATCATAAATTTATTATTTTAAATAACTTTTTCTTATAATTTAAACTTTTGTTTTCAACAATATCATATATTTATGTCTACCATCTTAACAAGTTTAAGGTTTAACATGTAGGAATTTAATTGAAAAAACTTATTTAGGGACCAAATGACATTTATACTAAATAATGAGAATCCAAAAAAATTCAAGGACTTAATTGTAAGAAAAAAGAATGTTTAGGGTTAAAATAAATATTTTGAGAAATTATAGGGACCAAAATATGCTTCAATATAATATTACATATTGTAAGCAACTAACACGTATTACTATTATTTAATAAATGTTGGGCACTATGATAGTTTTTATAATTGTGATTTAAAACATGTTATAGATATCTTATGAGTTGTTATAAATATCCCATAAGAGAAGTGAAGGGCTTATATGCACACGAGTTCAACGTTTATGAGACTTGTTTTAATACATTTATTTTTTAATAAATAAGCGAAGACTTATTTTAAAATAGTCTAGTGATGATTAGGTTTGCAAGGACAGGCAGTGCCTGGCTCAAAATAAAAGGCCCAAACATATATGAGTGTGGAAGATCATGACTATATATCTCTTTTTTATAGATTGAATGACAAGTTATCTTTTAATATAAATTCTAGTCATTTTAGATGGCTAAAAAGTAGAGCTCAAATTTTTATATACTAAAACCTTATTTTCTAATTTTTTGACCCAAAAACATCTAAAAAACATGTTATAAACCCATTAAATCAGTTTTTAATCTCAAAACATCCTCCAATCGATGGAAAAACTCAAAATGAAAATGAATAAAAAAACTTCCCAAGCCCCCGTAAAACTCCTCTTTATAAATCAAACTCACTAGCCCTAAGATTGATCTTTTTGGTGTTCAGAGTATGTTCGACTAACATCTTCTCTCTGTTCTTTTTTAACAACTTTCTTTCTCTTATTTCAACGTTAAAGGGACTCAAAAGTAATAAAAAAAATTAAAATTTAGTATTGAAACATAAAATCAATAAATTTCAAGGACCAACTAAAATTTGTAAACTAAAACTTCAAGAACCAAAATAAAGTTTCCACGCCTCATTAATATTAGGTATTTTTTTTCTTATTTTAATCTTTGTTTTTTTAATTCGTTTTCAACTGCAATATAAAAATCTATTTCAAAATATCAATTTTTAATCTAACACTGCAATATTTCTCAATCCTTTGCATATGCGAAAGCATGTGAAGCAAAACAATTCCTGACATATAAAATTAGGCTAATATAATTTGGAAGAACTCAGTTAAAAAGCTAATATAATTTGGAAGAACTCAATTAAAAAGAAATAAAGTTAGATGATCAAAATAAATAAATAAAAACATTTTGGAATGAACAATTGAGATAGGAAACCATGATGGTGGTTTTATTGTTTACTAGTTATTTGACTCGTGTTTTACCGGGGATCAAATAATTGTTTTTTTAAGCAAAAACAAATGAATATACAAGCTTTTCCAATATATTTTTTGACAATAACAAATTCTAATCATAAATCAAAACGATTATGCATGCATTTAATTAAATAAATCGAGCATCATCTATGCCAATAAATGAAAAAAAAGGTGTTAACAAGTCTATTTGACTCACCTCGTTGTGGGTCATATAATTGTTTCTAACACAAAAGAACAAGTTTGTAGGTGTTGTTATTATGCTTTTTAACATCGAGAAAAAAATATAACTGTGGATCTAAAATTAGATGCTTACATATAATGAAATAAAGCGAGGATTATATGTGTTAATAAATAAAAAATAGCGTTGTTAACGAGTGTAGCGTCTCAAGTTATTTTTTAACATAGTAGAAAAATAAAACAATATTGCAAGCGTGTTTAACTGTATCGTGATTCTCTTAATTGAAAAATGTAAAAATGAAGTGTATTCTAAACAAAATAAATCTTAGAATGTATGAACCGATAAACTAAGAAAGAACTATTAATGCCTATCAAATTCTAAAATAAAAGGATAATCAATCTCATAAAAATAAAAGATAGATAAGTATAATATTTTATTAATAATACTATCGATTATTAAAAAAAAAGATAATTATGATATTTAACCCCAACTTTTCCTTTTAATACATACATTTTTTTTTACCCTAAAGGTTACATTTTCTTACCATGAAAATAATATTTATTCTTATAAAAACACCATGAAGATAAAGTTCATTTACATAAAAACATAAAAAAATATAGATGAATTATAATAATCTATTCGAAACATTAAATACATACAAAATATTTTTAAAAAACAATCATATTTAAAAAGTGTTAAATAAATAATCTAAAAAACTCAAATGGGGTATTAATTTAAAAATAAATTAAAAAATATTAAAAAAATACATAAAAAAGTATAAAAAAACAAAATTAGAAAAAAGAAGAAGAAATAGGCTATTTGTTGTTGGGCTTGGTAAGCTACGCCTGTGTGCGAGCCTTATCTTTTTATTTGAAAATACCATCCACCCCATTTAAAAAAAAAAAGTGATGTGTTGCCGACATCGTCCTTGATTCTGCCTAGAATAGTGGCTGAAAAATAGGTGGTTTCGGTTTTTTGATCTAAAAATTTATTTTCAACTCATTTTGACCGAAAACACTTATAAAACACTTTATACACCTTAAAAAACTCATATATTGCCTTAAATAACCTAAAAATCAGTTCATACATATAAAATCAACTTCAAAAAAAATTACAAGCTCAAATGTCTTATTTTAGACGATGAGAAGGCTAAATATGTAAGTTTCCCTTATCGAATGGAACTGACCGACACCAAAATCGATCTTTTTCGTGGTCTAAATTGGTGTTAATCAAGATTTTCACTCCCTACCCTTAAAATCTGATGAATTTATCTCTCATCTATCATACCAGAAACTGAAATAAAAGAAAAATGAAGTTCTGAATTAAAATTGAAATTTTAAAGACCAAAGGGATCAAAAAAAATTGAAAAGTATAAGTATTAAATAGAATTTTTTAAAATTTTAAGGTTGCCACCTTTTTCTTCTGTCTTTTTTATTCTAATTATTTGTCTTTTAATTTTTTCATTCCATAACAATTTAATTTAAATGAATCTTCATTTTGATCTTAGAATGATAAAATTAAAAAAAAAACCCAACACATAGCGAGTACACAATGTATTGAAAGCGTGTTTGATATTGTGGTAATAATAGTTTTTTAAAATGTTTTTTTGTTTGATAACATATTTAAATAATAGTTTTATTTTTTAAAATTTATTTTTAATGCTAATACATCAAAACAATTTAAATATATATATAAAATAATTTTAAATAAAAAAAAAATTCAGCGTTCACAAACAAGCTATGAACGTGTGTCCATTCCGCAACTCGATAGCAATTTCCTCTCAACGAGTTTTCTTTAATAAAACAATTTCATATGTAATGTAATAATTATTCTATATTTTTTTCTTTGTAAAAACAGTAAAACCTGGCGAATATAATTGGACTCGATATATAAAGATGGGCCCTTTCGGGACGTTATCCAGAAGCCCGAGACTCCTAAACAGAGCGTCAATTGGCAGCACACATATAGGAATCGAGCCCCGAAACGAACCATTAAATGAATAATAAACCCGTGCAACGCAAGCAAAAGCGATCACCCCCCCTCTCTAGACACATCCACCCGCACTCCCACGCACACTATTTTCGCCCTTTTAACCACAAATCCGTAAAACTACCCCCCTAATCGGGTTCTCGACAAGCCCTAACCCTAACCTATCTCTCTCGCTCTATCAAATGAGGTGTCGCGAAGAATCCCTCGAAATCTCTCGATTTTAGGGTTGTTGCAGTGAAGCTTCAATCAATCTCCTTTAATGATAATCATCACTGCACTCGAGATTGTTTTCAAGTTCGTGATTTTTTCTCGGTGATTGAGGATTTGGCGGCTGTTGTCTAATCTGACCGGGCTATGAAGATTTGGATCGGCTGATTTATCAGATTCAATCATTTCCCAATGAAGTTCGACGATTATAGGGTTTATTTTGCTTTAGGTGCGATCTTTCAATTACCACTCACAAGTTCCGAAATTGTTCGATTGAGTTAAATTGCGACCAGAGGTTTCTTGTTTCAAGGATTTGATTGGTCTGATTGCACTCAAAGAGAGGAGCTTCTTGCTATTGGCTAGGTTTCGAAGGGTTTGTTGGGAAAGAGGCACACGAAGCGAACGGTTCTTCTTCCGTAGTTGGTTTGTTTGATTGATCTTTACTTGAGAAGGATAGAGAAAGGAGAGAGAGAGTTCAATTTTTTGTACTGTTATCTTTTTTTAGTTGAATAGCAGGCCTTGTTTTTTGAGAGGCACGGTTTTATTGTGTGTGCTGTTGTTTTGATATCCGATAATATTTTTTTTATTGAATTAGTGGAAAGAAAAAAAAATGGCTGTGTATTACAAATTTAAGAGTGCTAGAGATTATGATTCAATCCCAATGGACGGTCCATTTATATCCGTTGGTACTTTGAAAGAAAAAATATTTGAATCAAAGCATTTGGGAAGGGGTACAGACTTCGACCTTGTTGTCACTAATGCCCAAACCAATGAAGGTTGGTTTTAATTCTTTTTTTAGTTTAACTAGATTGTTTTTCACTTAGATTGTCCTTCAATTAAATTACAAACCTAATAGCAATGCAACTCTTAATTCTGGGTTTTGCTTCTGGATTCCTCATTCCACTTTCTGCCCATATTGTTTTTAGCACCTGGATTTGCACACTGATGCACGTTATGGAGAAGGCTAGTTTGTGCCCAATGTATCCAGTTGCGTGCAAATGAGCTTTTTTAACTGTGGGCAGTGGAAAAACCAAACAAATTTCATGCTGAATTGTTTGTAGATGCCTATTGGGGGTTTTGTAGATGGACTAACTTCTTATGACTAGGAATGATTGGTTCCACCAAATGGGATTGCATTTGATAAACTATAAGTTTGGTTTTATAATTTATCATTCTTGTAGTGTTTTATAGCCTTGCTGTTCCCTTGTTTCCAATTTCAGAGTATCTTGATGAAGCAATGTTAATTCCCAAAAATACGTCTGTATTAATACGCCGGGTTCCAGGGAGGCCTCGTCTGCCCATTGTTACAGAGCAAGAGTACTATCTCAAAACCTTTAAATTCTTAAACGCTTGATTGAGTTTATTTAGTTAAGGCCTATGTTTTTGGAAGATGGAGCATCAAATGTTTGGTTTGTGGAGCTGTCATAATTTATATCAGCCCAGACATTTGTAGAGTTCTTGTGCTTTATTAATCTGTGGAATATGGTTTAAGGGTGCAGTTTCCTCAAATAGGTTACTTTCACTGACTTAATGATTTAGACAGATCCTACAGTGCAGTGCCCGCAAATTGATTTTCATTTTGTTTTAGCTTCTTGTTAAACAAATTTTCAAGGCTAGGTTGAGTTTGTCCTTGTTATATTTTGCAGGCCAAAGTTGGAAACTAAGGTGGAGGACACCCTTCCAGAGAAGGGTAGTTTTATGGGTGCTGATTCATCTTCCATGAGATATGTAAGCTTGGATGCTGCCATCTTTTCCTTGAATTGATTTGGTAATATAGCAATAGAATTAGTATGAATTTGTAGTGTGTTTGTTATGTGTGCTATTTGATATTGTAGACTGAAGACAATGAATGGGATGAATTTGGAAACGATTTGTATTCCATTCCTGATGTACTGCCTGTTCAATCTAGTAATCCACCTCCTGATGTGGCCCCTACAAACAAGGCTGATGAGGACGACAGAATTAAGGCATTGATTGATACCCCAGCATTGGACTGGCAGCGGTGAGATTGATCCTCAGTTGTGTTACATTGAAATCTGCGTGCTTTTACTATCTGTAGAGTTATTTGTATGTATATTTGTTAAATTTCCATTTGGGTTTGCAGTCAGGGTGCTGATGGCTTTGGTGCTGGTAGAGGTTTTGGTAGGGGTGTGGCTGGAAGAATGGGTGGGCGTGGTTTTGGTGATTTTCTTATTCCTTCTCTTGTGATTATTGCATTGTTTTTTGGTGTGTTTCCATAAAGCTAAAATTTCTCTTTTCCTTTGTGATTGTGTGCTTGTCCATGTTGGACTTGTGCTAGTATTAACATTCACTAAAGAGTGCATGTTTACTTCAAACATTTTCCCAAAACACTGACATAAATGATTTTTTTGTTGAGGTCGATTAGGCTTGGAGCGGAAAACACCTCCACAAGGCTATGTATGCCACAGATGCAAGATTCCTGGTTCGTAACTGTTCATATTCACCTCCACTTAAACTTGTTGGGCAGGAGAGCAGTATGCAAACCTTTAATTTTTGTGTCACTTTTATTCAGGGCATTTTATTCAACACTGCCCTACAAATGGTGACCCTAATTACGATATTAAAAGAGTAAAGCCACCTACTGGTATTCCAAAGTCAATGCTGATGGCTACCCCAGATGGCTCATATGCTTTACCTAGTGGTGCAGTTGCTGTTTTGAAGCCAAATGAGTAAGCTGATATCTATTTTATGCTTCAGTATTTCTTCTCCATATGGTTTTAAATTAGATACGTTGGCAATCAAATTCATTATGAATGTTTAAATTTGAACAGGGCTGCTTTTGAGAGAGAAATTGAAGGCCTACCTTCCACACGGCCTGTTGGTGATCTTCCACCTGAACTTCACTGCCCGCTGTGCAAGGAAGTTATGAAAGATGCAGTCCTAACAAGCAAATGTTGTTTCACGAGCTTCTGTGACAAGTGTAAGTGTTCTTTTTTTTTTTTTTCCATATCCTGTATCACCTTGTATTGGAATTTCATTTGCCACCTGCCATATAAATTGTTCTACCGCAACATTAAATTTTCTTTGAATCGGCAATTTGGCAATACTTCTCCACCATCTTCTACCTCGTTAGTTTTAGGAATGTCTAGTTGGCCTATTATAACTCATTTTATTTCTTTATTTCAGTATTTAGAGTATTCTTACATGCCTTTTCTGTTTAATACAGGTATAAGAGATTACATTATCTCAAAGTCAAAGTGTGTATGTGGGGTATCAAATGTCCTTGCAGATGATCTTCTTCCTAACAAGACTCTCAGGGATACAATCAATCGTATTTTGGAGTCTGGTAACAGTAGTGCTGAAAATGTAGGAAGCGCCTTTCAAGTTCAAGGTTTGTGCATGTGTTTGTTTTGTATTAGTTGCATAAATTTTCTGCTAATTCAATTATATGCATGATTAATTTCGTTCTAAGTTTAGATATGGAATCTGCACGCTGTCCACCTCCAAAGATTCCATCACCCACACAGTCTGCTGCATCTAAGGGAGAACATAAGCCGTCTACTGTTAATGAAGAATCTCCAATTTTCAACAAGGAAATAGCTGAGGAGGAGAAGCCTCTTATTGCTTCTCAGCAAGTCCCTGAGAAAGTGAGGACTGCTAAAGCTGTGGATGTATCTGGGGCTACACATGAGTCAATAAGTGTGAAGGAGCCAGCATCACAAGGAAGTGCCCCACTGGCTGAGGAAGAAGTTCAGCAGAAGCTGGCTCCTGGTGAGGCAGGTAATGGCCAATCTTTATATATACATTTATTGTTGTTGTTGTTAGGGCGTTATGGAATCCTCTGTTTTCTCTTAATTTCACTTAGAAAAGACACATGAGAGTGGCTTAATTGACTGTGACTTTTGCTTTGTCAGGGAAGAAAAAGAAAAAGAAGAAAGTTCGCATGCCTCCGAATGGTATATTGGTTGCTTTCTTTAGTTTTTCCTGGATAAATGGGTTCTGTAACTATGGTTTCATACATAATGGCTGATTAATTTTTTTTTTTGGATTAGTGATATGTTCTTTATTATAGGCTTGGTGAATTTGTATTTATTTCAATTTGTAATTAATTATTAGTGACAATATTTATGATTCCCTCGATGAATGTAATGTATCACAGATTTGTGGAAAGCTTCTCAGGATCTTGCAGCTGAGAGCTTTATGATGCCTATGGGTCCCTCTGCCTTTAATCCATATTGGAGTGGCATGCAGACTGGAATGGAAGGATACATGACTCCTTATCCAGGTCCAATGCCCTTTATGGGTTATGGATTAAGCCCTTTGGATATGCCATTTGGGGGAGTTATGCCTCCAGATCCTTTTGGTGCCCAGAGTTATATGATGCCTGCTGTTCCACCTCAGAGGTACACAATTCTGCATTTTGGTTATTGTTCTTGTCTTGTCTCTGCAACCTGACAAACTTATTTGGAATTTTCTTATCTCCCAACTGCTGTAGGGATCTTGCTGAATTTGGAATGAACATGAATCTCAGACCTCCTCTAATGAGCAGGGAGGAATTTGAGGCCCGCAAAGCTGATGTCAGGAGGCGTCGTGAAAATGAGAGGCGAGCTGAAAGGTAATATTACTGTTTCTCATTATTTCTTAGTGGTTTAAGAAATGATGTAACATTTCTTATGTTAAAGTGCATGGTTCTTAAACCATTATATTAAATATCAGACCTGTTGCTTGGTGCTTATTATGATACCCCCACCCCGGTGGTGCTTAATACGATACCCCCACCCCCAAAAATACTTGTGTGCATGCACATCCACCCCAAACCCTTGGGTGGCTTGTAAAATATGTTATAATCAGCTCATTTTGGAGTTTGATGATCATGTGACTCAACCAGTTCCTCCCCCCCCCCCCCTGGTTAGCCCTGTGATCTCATTTTTTG
>Ga0325404_1004258_pt1 | contig 15249 bp, 11 predicted proteins | sample PopdelMetagenome_18_FD_205664 | JGI IMG/M metagenome (GOLD analysis project Ga0325404, IMG submission 205664) | Populus deltoides microbial communities from Bellville, Georgia, United States - Xylem-Control-R1 | ecosystem: Host-associated > Plants > Phyllosphere > Stem > Wood/Secondary xylem... | reverse complement strand
AATAATATAAAGAGCTATATAAAAAGATATAAAAGTTATTTTTTATCAATTTATTTGAATGGATCAAAATGTAAGATATAAGAAAAAATAGAAAAAAAATTAAAAATAAAACAAAAGTGGCTAAGCATGCGTGTAGGCTTGTGTGTCTGAAACATTAAAAGGAAGTCATACCCACAACGATCATGACCTCATAATTTAAAAAAAGAAAAAATATGAAGCTGAAAACACAGTCTACACCCAATTTCAAAGCAATGCTTAAAAATTCCGTTTTCAAATCATTTTTTTTCTAAAATATCTAAAAAAAACACTATAAAAAAGTTTGACAAACTTCTTTATAGCTTTAAATAAATCTAAAATTAATTCAAAAATTCAAAATCAACCTAGAATTAAAAAAAAAACTTCTCGAGCTCAAATCTATCATTCTCGTGCGATGAAAATGCAAAAAAAACACCTTCAATGAAATTATATTTTCACCAAATAAAACTCATTACACATAAATTAACTAATTTCATGGTCAGAATGTGTCAACCAAAATATTACGACTAACTCTCTCTCTCTCTCTCTCTCTCTCTCAAATAAAAGATTAAAAATTAAAACAAATAAAGTATTGAATTTTTAAAAGCTATAGGGACTAAAAATTTAGAGATTCGAAAGTAAAAGAATCAAAGTGAACTTTTCTCGTCACTTTTCCCATTGTACCTGTTTTTTTCACCTTGGTATTCTTTCTTTCAAATTGGCTCTTGTTTAACAATTCAAAGGCAATTGGGTACCAGTTTAACTACAAAAGGCTCAATTCAAAGAGAAAAAAGTTCAATTACCAAAAAAATAATAAAAGAAACAATGCAATCACTCTGGATTCCAGTTTAAACTATCCATACCTTTTGGTATTTTTTTTTTAATGTGATTGTAATTTTAATTATATCCTTAGTGCGGTCAATCTGATTTCCTTTGAATAAATAACACGTTTTACATGCAAACCAGTTGACACACACTTTTAATAATGGAGGGAGAACATTACGTGGCTTCACTCTCTTTCCTTCTTTGTTAGTTGACTCTATACAGACGACTGCTAATATTTCAAGGCCAAGAAAAGAGGGTAAGGGAGACAGAGCAATGAAAAGGCTGCTCTTGTGTGCTAGCTAGCTACTCAGGGGAACACAATTGGTCTCCTTTTGCGGTGTGATCACACGTGATAATGTATGGCCTCTGTATGGGGTCTTGCGATTTGACTGTTTCTTTATGGCTCCGATTATTTGTGTTTCTCTATACTTACAAGGTGCACCTCTACGTTCACATGCATGATCCTATTACTATCCTAGAAATCCTTCAGAATGATTTGTCCCTCAACATGGTGATTTTCCTTGCGTTCTGAACAGAGCTAAATATTAGATCCAGCAAGGAACATCTTACAGATGATCAAAAGGGTCCTAAAGGTGAACTCCAAAGAAATTCTGGAAAGGTTTGAGAGAAATAGAGGGAGACTAAAAAAACACGCGTATGAGCAACATAAGAGACATCCAAGAAAGCATTGTAGATGGAAACGAGCTTTTGCTATTCTATGGCACAGCAATATCCTGACGCACAACAATGCCTGTTGCAGCAAAAATTCCAAGGGATCCTGCTTGTAGGTATCTGCAGAATAATTCAATCTAATTTTGACACAGAATACACCAAGAACTGAAGGATTTGATTGAGTACAAGCAGCAATGAACTTTGTGATAACATAATACCCTTTTCAAAAAAAATGGAAAGGGCTGTAAGCCTGTAACTGTGTGCAGGATAATTGCTGGGACAGTGATCGATAAGGTTGATGGGATACAAACATTGTGATTCCAGTGGAAGTGAAGGGGATGCCCTCCAACCCAGAATCTGTGATCTTAAGAAATCCATGTGCTGTACTTCCCTGCTTTGTCATAGCTTTCGTCTGTGATTTCAGAAATGCATTCTAGGTGTCATTTCTTGTACTTGAACCATACTTAGTTTGACTAAACATTGCCAACAACAAATGCATAACAGCATGATACTCAAGCACTAGAAAACTATCAATGCACAAGTTAAGCAGTAGCTGGCATAGGTTCATTAAAACTCAACTCTCTTGTATTGCAACCTTAGCTAATATGCAATGCCAAAATGAGATCAAAGCTAAGCAACAGAATATCTGGGAGAGATTGTAACAGGGCAAGTTTATTCCTGGTTAATCCGTGATATCACAACATTGCTTTGCTATTAAACTACAAACAACAACATGAAAGAGGGTCCTGTACCTCAAATTGCCATATGAAGAATAGGCTTGTCAATCTGATATCCATGTATCATCTCCATGCACAAGAGGCAACCAAAGGTCGGTTCATCCAGCCAAGAAAGAGAGCTCCATCTCTCTCTTCAAGAGTATACTTTTCAGAGTACTTCTCCAGCAGAATCTTGATAGTAGAATTGACAAAAGAGCTTAGTGGATAAGGTGTAAATCCAGCCATCTCAAACCGAGATCTCCACTTGCCAAGAGGTTCATGGCGTTCAACTCTCTCGGCACCCTCACATGCTACAATATTAACAACCTCCCGAGCAAGACAGTGCTGTTCAACACTGATTCGTTCCTTGTTTTCTCTTGGTAATGTAACATCAATTGATTCAAAGATAGCTAGATAATAGTTTAGTGTCTCAACAAAACGGGCAAAGAAAGGGACTGTATTAGTATTAGATTCTTGTTCAACAAGAGTTACCACCTTGGGAGACAAGGATTTAACCAACCTCAATAACCTGTCCCGATGATTTTGAGTGCCCACACTTTCATCTGGCAAGTGGTGGAGCGATAATGCAAAATTAACTGCCACAGCTTCCCCGGGTTGAATTCCAAGATTTTCAATTTGAATTTCAGAAGCAGAAACTCCAGCAGAATGGAACTCAAATGGTACCTTGTATGACTCAGCGACCTTCAACAGTCTCTTCCCCACTATATCAAGTCCTCCTCCCCGGGCATAAGCTGATGTGGAATCATCAATTCCTGTAATCCGAATACGTGGGGGTCCTCCAGGCCGAGCTGCAAGAGCCTGGATTAAGGTGACCCACTGGCTGCCTTGCGCAATTTGAAAATCAATTATATGGACACTAATTTCATCTTTCATTGCATCAGCAATTGCTCCATTTGCTGACATATACCCAAACTTGAAGTATGGGCAGGCTTCATAGAGTAAAAGCATGTAGGAAAGGAGATCAGCACCAGCAGGCTCCTTACACCTCAGGGCATTGTAGATAGAACTTCCTGATGATGCCAACCTTGCAACAAGGCCTTCCAGCATGTAAGCTCCCAAACGTTGGATAGGCTCACCAGTAACTGACACCATTTGGCGTAACTCTGACATTAACCATTCAACCGTGAACATATCACCATTTGCAATGGCTAGAGCACAAGTGCAAAGTGCTTCTTTCAAGTCTCCTCTGGACATCATCTCAACCAAAAACTTCCATTTCTCTGCCTCAGATACAATCTGGTTGGGTCCAGGCATTGCAGTCATGCTGTACATGTCAAGATTATCTGAATCAGGCCCCAGCATAGCAGTTTCCAGTTCTCTTAACTTGTGGGTGACATAAGACTCACTTGTTGGTGAACCACAAGCATTCTCAGAGGAATCCTGCAGATCTGAAGGATATGACTGAGAATTTGGCTGTGAAACCACACTTTCATTTGGCGAGAAACTAGCTGTGGATGGAGAATTGTGAACTGGGTAAGCACTAGTTTCAGAGGATGATTCTAGGGTACAGTATTGATCAGAAGTCATAGCTGAAAGGTGCGTCCCTTGACTTCCTGCATCAATATTCTGGATGGGCGGCCAACAATAGGACTCCTGATATTGCATAGGTTGGTCACCATACCTACGAGACCCATCTGAAATTGTTTTCTTCTGGGATGTTTGCATTGCAGAATAGCCAATTTGTTGCCAAAAAGCTCTTCACAGCAATACCAGGAAACCTTTCTGATACAAATTTTCTCAAAACTAGACAAATCTCAAATCTTGTTTAAGAATAGCATGATTCCATCATCAATTTTCAGCTAACAAATAGATTCTTGTAGACACTGATATCATACCAAGACACTGGCCTAATCTGAAAAGAGTTAAGAAAAAAGACTATTATAGGAAATGTGATTTAAAAAAAAAGGGCAACGCATATCATAGTGCTCATAGTGGCGGATAAGATGAAATAAAGTTTACACAAATAGTTGTACACGTGCAACAAATACTAGAAGCATACCATGAAGGAGTGGAGTTATTTGGTTGTGGACCAAAAACATGATTAGCTCCATAACAAAGTCCTTCAGTTTTTCACAGGGCAAAACGAATATATCATCCACTATTCAACTACCACTTTATACTTGTTTGACTCAAATTGCTAGTTAACAGTCTTTTGATTCTAGTGATTAGCTTTTCTTAAGAAGGGAAGGTAGTTAATGCTAAGAAATAAATCTTGGCCATGATAGTCTTCCTGAACCTGCTCCCAGGAAAGGAAACGCAGGTGGAGATGGTACAGCAACAGCCTAGTTCTTCTCAATCTTCTTCTAAGAACATCAAAGTAGACTCATCTCATAAAAACATAGATGACATATATCTATTAAGTAGTCCAACCTACCGTATTTGAAGAGAATTTGAGGACACTAGAAGGAATAAATAACTGAATTTGACTTTCCAAAAGTTTCTGAGAGATGGTGGAAACCATCAATCATTTCAGCAATCTGGAAGTACTTCTGAAGGTTGTACCACAAATAGTTGCATGTGAAACAGATTCCAAAGAAAAAATTACATCAAGAAGTTAAAACCTGTTTATACCAAAACAAGATCGGAAAGCTATCTTAGCAAGAAAGATAGCATAACTGAGTGCAATAGATAATTTCTAAAACATATTCTTGGGATATGCATAGTCCTATTAACAAAAATCCAAACACCAAACTATTCGAGCAGTTTTTAGACCAAAATCCTAGCAGATCAAGCAATTAAAAAAGAGAGTTTTAAAATAATACGTACAGTATTGCTAGCAAAGCAAGAATATAAGCATTTCAGATTTGCAGGGGTGAAGAACCAAAACGAATTTAAGAATAATACTTTCAAAACCACCTTCATATTCCCAATTCTTATGAAAGTGGAACACAGAAGTACAGATCGCCAAGAATATACTAACTGTAATCCATTTAAGCACAAAATCGTGACTGGGGCTGGTAAACTCTAGCAGCTTTGACCACCAATGGTGCATTTATTTGACTTTCAAGAAATTAAATTAAAATACTTTACTCTAGCATTAATAACAAATTCCCCACTTTGCAAGTTAGTAGGAAATTCCCATAACAAAGATTCGAACTCATGTAATTAATATTGCTTTGTAGGAGACAGGAAGAATATTAAACGACAGCAGAAAAGGGTAACACAAATCAAAGCAAAGCAAAACGAAAAAAGAAAATCCATCTTTTAAACCACTTTCAAAAACAAAAACTTTTAACTGCAATTTCAGCTCAGCATAAATAAAAAGAAGAAGAAGAAGCAAGATTGAGATATCATATAATAGGGGAGCTTAAGAGGTATCAGATTTCTGATGGGTTTTCATTGCTGGCATACATACCTTCTTAGATTTGCACTTTCTTTTCACAGGCTTGACTTCCTCTTCTGCTTTCCTCTCTCCCTCTCTGAGCCACCAACAAAAGCCCTATGTATAAACACAAGTTATAGCCAGTGTAAGCAGATGGTCTGTCGGTTTCCTTCCCCCAGAATCAGACAGGCGCAGAATTTATAACAGCATATAACCTTTTAATCTCTCAGAATTACGCTTCTGCCACTGGATTGGTGATTTTTTCCTCTGTATTATCAAAAAAAAAAAATTCCCGTTCTTTTTTATTGGATTCTAAATCCAATCTGACCAGTAGCTAGTCAAAGATCGGAGCAATGGTCAGAAACCAGGGAGGTAGGTATAGAAAGGTCTCGGAGAATTCTAAATAAGAGTATTTTTTAAAATTATTTAAAAAAAATTAATTTAACTGATGTTGAAACTAGTTTGAAGAACGTGAAATTAAAAATAAATTAATAAGTTCCCTGCGTTTTATCAGTATGTATGCTTTATTAATAAATAAATTACGATAGAAACTGCATTTATTTTCTCTTTTGTCTTTCTATTCCCAATGCTACGTAGAAAAGAAAGACAGTCCCCACGTGCGACATGGACCCACACGGTTACACTGCTGTTGTAACGCCCCAACTTTACTTTTGGATTACCACATGATAAAAGTAGTACACTTTTCTTCCTCCTTTTCCTTTCTCTTTCATCATGACAAATGATTTTGAAAAATAGGAAGCAGCCTTCTGAATGCAATTTCACTGACAAAAGGTTTGGTTCTGTTCTAGAAAAATAAAATTATTTTTCTTACTTTTTCATTTTGGTAAATACATCAAAAAAAATTAATTAAAATAAATTAAATTCTGGTCAAAGAAAAAACTAAACTTTAATGGTTGGAAAGTGTTTTTTTTTTATTCTTGAAAAACACTTTTCTTTTTTACTTACGGACAATGAAATAAATCTCTTCTTTTTTTTCTCTCTCTTATTAATTTTATAATTGATCTCTTTAAAAAATCACTTTGCGTGGATGTAAAACTCTCTTTCTCAAATCTCTTTATTGGAACAAAAAATCATTTTATTTCAGGTAATTATTTTCCTCAAATATTTCTTTATTGTCTGTCTTTTTTTTCCTGCATGAATCTTGTGAGCTTGTTAATTTTTGGAAAAAAATTAGAACAATTCCATGCTCTGTTTTGTATAGGATCTCAGATCTTGCTTGTTAATGTGCGTGTTGATTCAATATTTAGCTTTTCTCTATTTTGGTTTCTTAGACACTTCATCTCATCGCCACATTTCTCTACAAAACTCCATCACACTTTTTCAATCTTTCTGTCAATAGAATTCAAAACTCAATAACTTAGGACATCATTCTTTCTGGGTATTGCTTTGAGAAGAGAGAGCGTGGCTTTTATCTCTGTTCCATGCCCCGAGATTGTCTTGGTTGCTGTTAGTGCCGGATCTAACACTCAAAATCCACTACCAAAGCATAGGATCTCTTTTCCTCGACCACCCAATTCCAATCAGGACCCGTCTCTCTCTTTCGGATCCACAGTCTCTACTCTTGAGGTCAGTTTATCTGTGTTACTTTTAACTTAGGCTGCTCTAGTGAATCCATGTTTGACTTGAAACTGAGGTCTGTGGACCTGAGATGAACCAATTTTCTGTAATAATTATAGAAGCTGCGAGACTCTTGGGTCTTACTAGAAAGTGCAGCATTGTGTCACTCTGCAAACTGCCCAGATTTGGCCTGTTTTATTACCGAAACTAAGACTGGTGATGTAATGACTAGGGGCCGTTGAGCTTATGAATTAATAGGAGCTTCTTAAATCAAAAACCCTGCCTGCTTGAAGATTCATTGATTAGATTGAACCTAGCGGAAAAAAGTCATTTTGCAAAGTCCTTGCTCCGATCTAGGAACAGAACTTTCTTCTTTTTTATAGCTTCATCGGCTTGACTTGATTTGGGTAAGTCTAAGTCAAAGTAAGGACTTTGCTTTTCTAGGGAAGAACTCCGAATACCTTTCGCCTGTGATTGGATGCCTTGATCCAATTTATCTCATTTGTGAGTCACTCGAACGGACTATTCTATACAATTATTTATAAAAAGAAGTCAATCTTTGTTCAATCTCTCCTTCGTTCTTAGTTTAGAGTGCACCGCACTATAGGGAGGTCACGAGTCCGTCTCCAAAATGAGTAATTCTTTCTTTTGGCAGTATCGCATTTAAGAGAATGGATGAGGAATGATCTTTCCTATATTAATGCTTGTGGTTCTGTGATGCTTTAGCAGGTGTTTCTTGGTTCCGTGTCTTTTGAAGGGATTTCCCTCCATTGTACTCCACATGGTAGATTTTAATCTAAAAAAGTTAAACAAATGATTCAGGAACTGTGGTTGTGCATTATTGTCATGCTCTCTGACTTCATGTGCTTATATTTGAGCAGGATTTCATATGTATGAATGCATGTTTTGATGATTATTAGATTTTGATTTAAAACCTGTTATCTGGTAATCGTTTCTGCTTTTATTTTCAATGACATCTGAACTACATAATTGAACTGAACATGACATGTAGAATTACAAGTATTTCTAGCTATCCAAATATTTGATTGTGTCAGTTTGATCATAATTTCTTATATTGATTGTGTAAGTATTTAATATGCTTTTTGAATGTTTATTTCTCCATACTTTTTAGGTTTCATTATCAGAAAACTTCACTTTCTTATCATGGATAGTAAGATTATTCATGCAACATGTATGGGAGCAGCTGTAACTGTTATCGCTGCAGGAGTAGCTATTATTGAACGAGAAAGAAATATAATTTATATACCAAGAAAACCACGTATAAATGCAATTGCTCAATGAGAATTCTATATTAATAGCATTTTGAATCGAGGTGATATACATTGCGTCAAACCAATTCGTATGAAACCAGTTGTGTTATATAATTTGTGTGATGTTCTCACAAGTTGTAACCTATTACGATCAACTCAAAATGTGTCTATTAGGGAACAAGTAATTGTGTTCTTATAAATTATAGATCGAAACCAAAGATTTTGTTTTATTAGTAGTATATATACTATAGGTCTATTGAAACTATCCATCGTTACTTTAGAATTATATTAAAAACAGTTCTTAAGTTATACAAACATCTTATCATAGACCCAGGGGATACAGTTCCTTCGGAGATAATGAATAATAGCAGATTCTATCCTTATTTTAAGGTATGAGAACAATATTAATATTTTTATACATTAATTAATTACATCTAGAAGAAAAAGGTTATAAATTATTTTTTTCATGTTTATATAGGAATGTGTGGGAGCAATTGATGGTACCCATGTTCTTGCAAATGTTCTTGTTGAAATTCAAGGAAAGTTTCGAAGTCAAAAAGAGGGAACAACACAAAATGTTTTAGCAGCTATAACGTTTGATTTGAAGTTTATATATGTTTTAGATGGATGAGAAGGAAGTGCACACGATTCCTGGGTTTTAGGTGATGCACTATCAAGACTTAGTGGACTAAAAATTCCAGAATGTATAAATTAAATATTTACAATATGCAATAAACATGTAAATTGTCTAATTAGATAAAGATAATAATAGGTTTTATTTTTTATTTGTAGGGAAATATTATCTTGGTGATGCTGGTTATTGTTTTCGAAAAGGAATCATTACTCCTTTTCATGAGTTCGATACCATTTGAATGAGTTTACATAACATTCATCGAAAAATAAAAAGGAGTTATTTAATCTTCGACTCTCTTCATTACAAACCGCTATTGAGTGAGGGTTTAGTATTTTGAAGAGTCATTTTAGATCAATTGATGAAAAACCTTTTTGATCTTATAAAACACAAGTGAATGTTATGTTTGCATGTTGTATTATTCATAATCACATAATGGGAGTTGATCCTTATGACTTTCTTATGGAAGAAATATGTTCGGAAAGTGAACCAATTAAAAAAACAATCAACTTAAGCCAACAAGAGGAGAGGGAAGAGAATAGGGAGTGGATAACAAAAAGAAAAATGATTGCATCAACCATGTGGAATGATTATAACACTCAAAGAAACTAATAATTGAGTGTTAATTATATGTATTTGTTTTTATTATGTCTTTCTTGAGTTTGTATTGTCTTTGTTATATATTTGGATTGTTTGTTGACTTTATTATAATTTATTACGTATTTCATGTGTTCTTTTTTAAATAGTAGTTGTATTTTTGTTGTATAAAATTAGTTCAATCTAAATATTATATAATTTTATTTTGTATAAATTTGTGATTTTTTTTGTAGAAATGAGTGCCGCGAAGAATGAAAAATGCAAAGGTAAGCACTTCACATGGTCTAAGCCTATGCCTCACATGCTACTTGAGATATTAGTCGAGGAGGCACTTAAAGGAAACAAGCCTTCTTCCACCTATAAAGCAGAATTTTTTGTAAAGGTAGCTACAGAAATTAGTCAAAAGTTCAACGTGCAATGCGAGCCTAAGCATATGAACAATCATCTCAAAACTGTGAAAAAAGAATGGGGAATAATAACCTAACTTAAAAATAAAAGTGGTTTTGGTTAGGATGATTGTTTAAAGATGATTACGGTTTCGAAAGATGTATATGATGAAGAAGTAAAGGTATGATAAATAGTATATTCTATGTAATTTTTACATTTACTTTTGTTTCCAAAACTTTATACAAGGAACTGAAAATTGTATATTCTAATTTTTATGAACAGGCACATCTCAATCATGATAAATATCTCAACAAAAAACTTGATATGTATGAAGTAATGACAATTGTTGTTGGAAAAGACATGACACCAGAAATTATGTCAAATCATATGTTGATATCAACCTAGAAGAGAACATTGAAGTGCAATCTATTTCAATTGAAAATGAAGGAGAATATGAAGAAACTTTAAAAGGTAAAGAGACATCTTCCTCTAGTACACTAAAGAGGCAACATAAGAAGAGAAATCGAATGTATGAAGATGATAGTGTTGAAAAGTTGTCTAAAAAGATTGGAGATATAACGTTTGCAATTCAAAGGCTAAGCAAAAAATCAACTTGATGTTAATGAGTTATATACAAAAGTGATGAAAGTTGAAGGCTTTGAGGAGATCGCTCTTGGTGGTGCTTTTGATCACATCCAAAATGAAATGTTGGGAAAAACATTTATGGCAAAAAATGCTAATTTGAGAAAAATTTGGGTTCAGAATTTTGTGAACCAACACTGTTATATGCCTGATTGTTAAGATGATTTCACTATAATAATAAAGTTTATGTTTGTTATTTTACAAGTATGTTTACTTGTTTAATTCGGTTTAGCATGTTTATGCTTGTTAATTTGAACTAATATGTATGAGTATTACATCAAAATTTAATATTTATGCATGACTATGTTTGATGTAAGATATTTATATTTATTTCTTAATGCTTATTTGATATATATTAAAGGGATATTAAATGGATAATTGCCTATACCCGTAAAAAAAAAATCTTTATCCAAAAAGCCCATCAAAATATTTTTGTATTTATTTATCTTTTAAAAAAATCTTCATACCAAAAAAAACCCAAATATCTAACTCTTACTTAATACTATAAACTAATTTGGCTTTCTTTATATGAAAAAAAAAACATATTTTAAGCTTTTAAAATTGAAAAAAAAATATTAATAGGTTTTATTTATGAAAAAATTCACAAGGTTATATCTCTATAATATTATATGACATATTTATAAAATAAGCTATATATGAATATATGATATAATAAAAAAAAATTCATCATTACACTTTTTAGATTTTATTCTTTTATTGTAAGTGATTAAATATTTATATTTAATATTTTCATATATTAGATAAATTTGAAAAAAAATTAATTCATTAATAAATTATTTTCCAGTTCATTTTCCATAACATAACCAAATACTAGAAAGTGTATTCCAGTTCATTTTTCATAATACTACCAAATATCAGAAAATAATTCACTTTCCAAGAATTCACTTTCCAAGGAAACCACTTTCTAGCAAACAAACGGGGAAGTTTTAATTTTTTTTATTAAAAAATAAATATATTTTTAATAAAAAATATCTTAAAAAACAATTATTATTAATTTAAAAAACTATTTATATTTTTTTATTATGAAAGTATGTTATGTCCCACTTTAAAAAATATGCAAGATAATCAACCTTTTCATAAAAAATTCATGTTATTTCCAAAATGGAAAAGACATTAAGGAATAAGGAAAATTGATGGGAACTCAAATACCCATGAAAAGGGAAGATGATTAATGGCTTATGAAAATGGAGCTTTGGCTAAATGAAAAAAAAAAAAAAACAGTTATCCTTAATAATTTTATTCATTGTTTTTTCTATCATAAAATAAATTTAAAAATAGTTTTAAAAAAAATTATTAAATACAGTTTACCCAGTCTAACCAGGTTATGCAAGAAGTCACCATCTGAAAATCTTTTGCTTTAAAAAATATTAAATCGCATTACTTTTAAAACAATTTTTTTTTGAAGAAAGTTAAATTAGATTTTTTCTAAATCAACTAATTTAACTGATTTACAAATATACTTGTCAAGTAGACTGGATCATACTTTATCAACTCCCGTATGACTCGTTAGGCTTGGTTGGTTTTATAAAACTACATAAAAAAAAAAAATTCTTCACGGCAACGTGAGGAAACTTGCTAGTTCTTACTCCATTAGATTTGGAATTGAAGAAATCTAGATTGACAATTTGCTTTATTTATTTATTTATTTTCTTTTCCCGCTAAGCTTTTTATACTTTGTAGTTTGTTGTTATTTTTCTCGTATCTATAGATTTGTGGTTCTGCTTGTCGGAAAAAAAGATATTAGAATAAGCATTACATCATGCAGATGCAATAATTGGTTTTGACTTTCCCATGTTGGAATTTATTTGATCAACGAAGTCGTATATTAGTCAACAAAGAGAAAACAATGTTACGTGAATTGTTGAATTTCCTCGTCTCTACTATGCATATGTGGCCATAGATGTCAACAAAAACATGAGGCAGCGAAGCGGCAAATATTATCACGAATCGAAGACTTTTAGCCTTAGGTAACAGATAGAACCCCACCCCAATACTGATTAATTAGCAAGTATTTTACAAAGTCAAGATTGACGTGTTTTTTAAGCAAATTTTCTGAGACATTTATCATGCACAGCGCAAGCCAAACCTTTCTGCAATGTCCGGGCAAATTCATGGGAGACATCCTCTCATCGTCATATATTGTCTTTCCGAACTTAATTTGTCAAGAGAAAAATTTGCCATAGATTTTCAAGATAATGATGCGGACGAAGAATAACTGGTAAGAATTCTACGTGAACAACAAGCGATGATGATCACGGGATTTGCGTAAGAAGTGACGTGATAACATGAGTTAAGAAAGTCACTTGAGTCGCGCTTGAAATTAGGTGGGGTTTTTTTCAGGTCGGTTTGGTTTTTATAAAAAAAGTAAGTGAACTGAATTTTTTTAAAAAAAACCGAAACTGATTCAAACAGACCGTATCAAAATATATTAAAATAATATTTTTATTATTTTTTAAAATCAGTACATCAAAATGATTCAAAATATACCAAAATATTTTAATTTTTAGCCAGATTTTTTTAAACCGGATTGACCCGCGTTTCCAAACAAGCAATAAAAATATGCTCATTGCTCTATTTTAAAATGATATACAACATTAAAACTATAATGGAAAAAAAAACAGCTATTATAACTTATTTTTAACCCTTTTTATTGTAATAAAATTTTAAAATGAGCTCTGAGAAAATCAAGGTATAAAATTAAGAAATAAAATAATAAAAGAAAACAAAAAATAAAATAAAAGAGAGGGAAAAAATAAATACATGCTCATTGGTTACCCAATCCTCAATTTATTTTTTATTACCCAAGCTTTCTCATATAGCATAATCTTGTTTAGGGGTTAATTCAATCACTTAAACTAAATACAAAAACTGCTGTAACTATTATAAATCATGCTTTTACCTATTATAAATAGAGTTATTTAGCTTGTATTTAGGTTTTTTTATGGACTTTGATTTCAACAATTATTATTATGTGTGTGAGGTTTTGCTCATACCTTTTGGTTCTTCATTGAACTACTATAACTTATCAAAGAATTAATCATGCTTCATGGCATCTTCATGCTTCTCATTTACATCTCTTTATAAGTGTTGGATGAGAGTTCAATTATTTAGTCTTTGTATCTCGATATAAATTATCATTGTGTCAAGCTTAATTTCAAATTTGATCTTAGCTTTTTTTAGGAAGAGTTGATTTGACTATGAATTTTTATATTTTTATATTCACGAGGTTTCCATCAATTAGTATCAAAGCATAACTCTAAATCAGATTATATCATTTTTATCTTCAATTATTTATAAAATCCATTGTTGTTAAGTTCTTCTAGGAAAATAAGAGAATCAAAATTGTCAGTGTTAAAATATATTTCCTTATACATAAGTAAAATTATATGTATGTCAAAAAAATAAGCACTCTTGATCTCGTTTTTTGTATAGAAACTCAAATGTTTACTTATATTTTCTACATTCTTTTCTTTTCTCATTCTTATTTTCTTCTCTCCACTCTTGGCTTTGATTGACTTTTTTTTCTTCTTTAACCGAATCTCTGAGTCTTTTCTCTCATTTCTTATTTTTTTTAAGGCTAACTTTATTTTCACTCTTTAAACTTACAACCTCATATAGTTTATTTGTCTCCTAGGTTTTGCTTTCTCTTTTCAGCTTTAATTGGTCTTCTTTAAGCATTTGAAGCTCTTTTTTTTTGCCAACTTCTACCTCAAATAACACTATATGAAAATAGTAGTTGATAATAATTTCAAATATGCACGCCTTACTAACTACTTTTGTATATATTTTTGCATTGTAACCACGGCCTCACATTGTTGTATTAGCATTTCAACTTCACCCTTTTTTTTTCCAAATTCAATTGGTCTTCATAAAGCTATCTAGGCGACAATGATACAAGTGCATATGTTCTTCCTTCTTTCTCAAGAAAATATCTATTTTTAAATCCATCATGCTTGGTTTTCCTATCAAATTATCAAGGTCTCCTCAATAAGATGTGACTTGCATGCATTAGAACCACATCATACAGAACCTCATCAACATACTTCTCAATAAAAAACAGAACCAATACTTGTTTAGTCATTTTCACCTCACTATAATCATTTAATAATTGCAACATATAAGGTCTATTATGCTTAATCGTATACAAGTTTAGTTTAGTAACAAGGGTAGTACTGGATATATTAGCACAACTTTCATGATATATAATCGAACTAAACACCTTATTTGTACATGGCAACGTGTATGAGAGATGTTCTCTTTCTGGCCAAAAGTTCTACCCTAACCAAAACTAACATTCTTTTGGATTTGATTCTGCCCAAATTGATCTCTATTTCGCATGGATGCAAAGTCATAGTCATTAATATCTATATCTATGTTTTCATCTATAAAATCAACAATGTTAGTTTTAACATTCCATATAGCGTTTCCTCTTCAATCATCCCCTATCCTCAATGATGTCCTACTATTTCATTGTCTAATCGAAGTCTTCTTATCTTTCAGATCTTTTATCACCTTATTTAGAAGTTCAAGTTGTTAGGTGAGAACTTGCGT
>Ga0325404_1004257_pt1 | contig 15251 bp, 12 predicted proteins | sample PopdelMetagenome_18_FD_205664 | JGI IMG/M metagenome (GOLD analysis project Ga0325404, IMG submission 205664) | Populus deltoides microbial communities from Bellville, Georgia, United States - Xylem-Control-R1 | ecosystem: Host-associated > Plants > Phyllosphere > Stem > Wood/Secondary xylem... | reverse complement strand
GGTCCAGGAAAAAAGCATTAAATGCATTGGTTTTGATGGTTTCAACTAAGTCAGAATTGAAAGGTCCATTGGAGTATCAAGAGGAGGCCCTAGTACATCTTATCCATGTACAAGAGGGGTCCAATACAACTTTATTTGGGCTATGAGGTGAGGACAGTAAAGAAAATAAAAGAATCCTACTACAACTTGGAAACAACATGAGTGACTACCTTTCCTTTTGGGCCAAAATAAGTAATGGGCTGCATGGAAGGTAGGGGTGAGTATTTTCGGTTCGGTCCGGTTTTGGGCCAAAATAAGTAATCAAACTAGATATATTTGTTTTCAAGTTTTTGAACTGAACCGAACCGAAAACAGGTTCGAACCGACCATGTTCGGTTCGGTTTGTTTTCCTTCCAAACCAATTTAAACTGAAATTATTTCTGGGTTTTCTCACTGATCATATTTTTTCAGGGATTCTATTTTCATTTTATTTCTAATTTCACAGATTTATGCTTTCTGTGCTTATTTTCTGAGAAATCTTGGCTTTCTCAACAAGTATGGCACTTTTTTAAACTGGTTGAGCATGCATGATATCCAGAAATTCAACCCCAATTTTCTTTTTGTAAGATCTTTGCTCAAAAATTAAACTTTGCAAAAAGAAACACAAAATAAAAGAAAGATCAAAAGATATCTATTATTAAAATGTAAAAACATCAAAACATTATTATTTGAACAAAAGGAACAAATAAAAAAGGAAGGGCCAAACCCTTACATGCTAGAGAGTCAAAACCATTACACGCTAGTTTAAAAAATCCCTTTATTTTCCTCTCCAATCTTCCCTCCACTTCGTTTTGGAGCCACCACCACACACCCGAAAAGAAAAAACCCTAAACTCACTCTCAATGGCGACCGATCCAATTCAGTTGCACCAACTCAGTCTCCTTCTCCAATCAAAGAGGTGAGATGCAGAGACAAAGAGAGGGGAGAGATGCAGAGACAAAGGGGGAGCGGGGGCGGCTGCTTTTGTTCTTAGGGAATTTAGAGAGCAAAGTTTAAGCTTTAGATTTAGGGTTAGAAAAAAGATCCTATTTATAGTTTTTTTTTAAGTGCTGGCCTGGTTGAACTGGTGCGGTTTGTTCGATTCAATCAGTTTCAGACTTTGGAAACCGAAACTGAATTGAACCGGAACTTTTTTGTGATTTTTTAATTGGTTAATTCGGTTTTTTTGCTCACCCCCAATGGAAGGCTATAAATAAGCCTTGACTCGGTTTTGTAATATTTTACTTCCTTCTCTTCTTCTCTTGGCAGAACACGGATTTAATATTAGGGCTTTATTTTATTTTGTTCAAGAACTTTACTTTGTTTTCAGTTAGGATCCAAGACTTGTTTGGATCAAGTTATGGGCTTTTCAGTTTTGGGTCAGTTTTGAGTGGACCTCATATAAGTCTATATAAGGGGTCTATTAGGGTTAAATTTTCAAGAATACTCATGTAACCAAAATCTCAGCAGCCTTTGATGAATATTACTTCTGAATTCTTTAGTTTTAATGTGTGAGAGTGATTCTTGCATTCTTCAGTTCTTGAACGAACTGAATTTGACTTATCGAAGATTAACTAATTTCATGACATCTTTCTACTCATTCCAATAGTATTGGTGCCTTGGGGCAGGTTTCCATTGTGTCACTCCTATCAGACTTATTTCGGCTTTCCAGGATCAGATCTCAATCTTGATTGTGGGTTGCGTGACCACGAGGTTTACATTAGGAGGGGTGGTGTTTTGTTTAGATCTAATATAATAGTACCTTTAAAAATTAGTTAATGGTAAAAAAATATCCTCACATCGCTTGTGTTTTGCTCAAACACTCTTAATATCCTCGCACGCTCATACCTCTCGTTTCACCGTGCGATTCTTGCGAAATTGAAACCAACACCAAATAGAACCAACTTAGCTGCGCAATCCAAATATGTATATATGACTCAAGAAGCAATAAAACCAAAAAAACAAGCAAAACAAAACTGCGATGATAGTGTTGCAAGTAACAAGCGAACCTATCCGAAATATGAATGAAACTAAAGACTCGAATAAAAATAGAAACAAAATATTCAAAACAATGAAACAACACCCAAATATGTTAGATATGTTGAAAATATACTGCAAGAAACGAAAACAACAGAAAGAAAGTGAATTTCAAAAGTTGACTCAAAACAGACCTCTTTACGATGAGTTAAGTCTGAATCTGGAACCTAAAGTAAATGATGTCAAATTAAGTAAATGATGACCAAAATATAGTGCTATTGCAACCCCAATAGACAGAATATAAAATTTGAGCAATTTACAATAAGGTTGATATGCTAATGCAAAAATGTTTATGAATCAGACCTGATTAGATTCGAAATTGAAAACCAAAGCAAATGATATCCAATTGACTCCAAAATTAATATGTGGTATTTGAGCTCATTCCGAGTTGATTTGATCCAATTTTTCCTTGTTTAATTTTCTGTGGCAGAAACCAATAAATGTCTTTTTGAACGATTTTTTTCTTTCCTTTCTCTTTTCTCTTTTTTTTATACTACTGATATATTTTGGATAGTAACATAATGAAATAATTTTTTTTATTTTTTGATATGCCGCAAATTCAATGAGACGAAGAAATTGGACACTAAGGATTTTTTGCGAAATTAACAAGAAACAAAAATTTCAACAGGATATAACCTTATTAATAGAGTTGGGCTCTAATACCAAATGATACGAACCTCTTGAACACGCGGTCAAGCAACCTACACGCAGAGACATCAAATTCCTTGAAAAGCCAAGTAAATCAGGTTTGACAGGAGTGTGACACAAAAATAACTTGTACTTAGGCACCAACAATATTGGAAATGGAGACCCCCACCCAATGAATATTGATTCGCGAACGTGAAGTATAAAGATAACGCCATGAAGTCATTTGTTCTTCGATAAGTTGTTTTTCAGTTTTTTAGAAGGAAGTGAGATTATCCCACCAACACATAACAAGTGCGGCAAAATAAGTTTATTGATCTGAAAATTATATAACCCATACATGTTTGGTTATGCCTTTATTTAGACGCTGTTTGGTAATGTGGCTGCGGGTGAGGTTCACCTGCAGCCACATATACCAGTGTTTGGTAACAGAAAAAAAAGTGATTTTTCTTGGTAGAACCCATCAATTTTCGCTGCCGTGCCACAGGTTTGGAGAAGTAGCATTTTGCTGCTTCTCGTGGTGATTTTCCAATTAACAACATGGCTCCACTGTTTAGTAATAGGGGAGCATACATGGTGATTTTCCAATTAACATGCTCCACTGTAGCACTGTTCACTAAAGTGAACAGTTAATTTTTTTTTGAAAACCAGTGTAATTAATTCATTTCACTCGAACTGTTCACGTAAACGTGAATAACATTTTTTTTTTGTTTTTTAAAAAAATTAGTTTAAGGTGAATTAAATTTACACGTACTAATCTCAATTTTATTCCTGATAATATTTTACCTAATTTTATTGTACGCTCAAAAAATCATGAAAACTGTAGTTCTTGTCGAATGAATTTTGTACGTAATGAAATTGTAAAATTTTTTTAAAAAAATTGAGTTTTATTCAAAAAACTAGTATTTAATATTATTTAATAACACTACATAAATTAGAAGGATATTGCATGATGATGTAGCATTTGTGGAATTTGATCGCAATTCTAAATATGTTCTTGCCAGGTTCGACCCAATTAAAAAAATTCAGTTTTTATTTTTATTTTAATTGTGTTTTATTAAAAAAAAAATTGAAGGATATCGCTTGGTGACATAACAAAAAATTCAGTTTTTGTTGTTGCGTGCTTAAGAAACCATGAAAAATATAGTCATTGTTGGATATATTTCATACGTGATGACATTGCATATAGTTTACTGGAATAATAATAAAAAATTGATATCAATATTATTTATTTCATGATGTAAATTAAATCTACAATATTTAAATTAAAAATATTTTTTAATTATTTTATAACCTCAATTTGAAAAGCATTTTTTTAACCAAACACATTAAACTACTTTTTGTTCAACCTCAATTTCAACCACAGTTTTAACCAAACACCTATTTTTTCAAACCAACCTCAATTAAAAGTACCTTTTATAAAACTTTTTTCAAACCACAACCACAACAGCTATCACAATACCGAACACACTCTTATACTGACTCTAGACTGAAACAAACCCTAATTGATGCGAACCTTGTGATCACGTGGTCACGCAACCCACACGCAAAGACACCAATTCCCGGAAAGCCAAGTAAATCAGGTTTGATAGGAGTGTGAGACAAAGATAACTTGTACCTAGGCACCAGCACTATTGGAAACAGAAAACCCCCACCCAACGAATATTGATTCGCGAACGAGAAGTATAAGGATGACGCCACAAAGACAGTTGTTCTTCGATTAGTTGTTTTTTAGTTTTTTAGAGAACCATAGAAGGGAGATTATCTCACCAACACATACACACACACACACAAAGTGCGGCAAAACAAGAAGTTTTATCAATCTGAATTGTCTAACTTACATGTCTGGTAATGCCTTTATTTATACTAACTCTAGACTTAAATAAACCCTAATGGAACCCCCTTAGGTGGACTTATATTAAGCCCACTTACAATTGATCCAAATAAGTAATAATAACCCAAAGACTAAGAAGAAAATAATAAAAATAATAAAAACCCAAAAATTACCATCCTAAATATGCTAGAATCAGATTTTTCACCATTAAAAAGTTCCAAATAAACTAGAAAATCTGATTTGAAGGTAGAATTTATTCTGAAGTCTTCTTTTCTTTTTGTAGCTAGGATGAATAAGGAATCCTTGTAAGAAAATGATTCTGAAATAATTATGAATCCTTGCTACACTTAGAAACTATGTTGCAACCCATTAAAGATCTTTGTAGAATTAGTAGATTTCCAAAATAAGCTGCAACATCTTTTTAGAAAAAGAATACTAGCCAAATAGAAAGTCCATAAGTCAAAAACAAAGTAAATAACAAAATTTGTATAGCCTCTGTTGACTCGTATTGAAATGCCTTTCCAAACTCTGATTGACCTGTAATTTTATCCCAAGGTAAGACAACATGTCAGGAGACTCCACGTAGAATGTTGGTCCGCTCCAATGGTTGGATTGAGAATTATGACCATTGCCATAAAACTGGATAGATGCACTTTTTACATCAAATCTGAATTTGACCTTGCCTGAATCATATCATTCCCTCTATTTTCAAGATGATTCTTCCTCGAATCACCAACAAGTTAAATGGATAATTCCTAAGCCTCATTTTGAAGCCTTTAGAGTTCTTTTCTTGCCAACAATCGTCGCCAACAACTTTAGATGAAAGTAGCAGCCGTTCTATTTCATATTTCATCATTGCACCATTTTTTCTCCTCTCTTTCTGAAGCTTGCTGCACATTGACTGCTGCCATTAACACATCAAGTTCTTGCTTCATCTCCCTTAGAATACGGGACAGACTCTTGGATTCTTTTTTTAGAACACTAATCTCTTTATTTCTCTCCCTTTGATACCACCTCTCCTTTTGAATCTGCATTTTCTTTTGCCATAACACCTCATCAAAATACATGAAATCCCTTTGATTTCTAGGAAGGGAGATTATCCCACCAACACACAATAAGTGCAGTAAAGAAGTTTATTGATCTGAAAATTGCATAACCTTATGTGTTTGGTAATGCCCTTATTTATAGTGACTCCAAACTAAAATAAACCCTAATGGACCCTTTATGTGGACGTATATGATGCCCACTTCAATTAAACCCAAATAATATACATAAACCCTAAACTAAGAAGAAAATAATAGTAACAATAATAAATTCAAATTTAATATCCTAAATATAATAGGATCAGATTTGTTGCCCTATGGAAGTCCCATATAAGCTAGGAGAATCAAATCTGAAGGTAGAATTAATTCTAAAATCTTCTTTCTTTTTTTTGAAGCTAGGATGAATAAGGAATCCTTGTAAGAAAAGGATTCTGAAACATTTATGAATCCTTGCCACATATGAAAACTATGTTGTAGCCCATTAAAGATCTTTGAAGATTTAGAAGATTTCCAAAATAAGCTGCCACATCTTTTTAGAAAAAATCCTAGCCAAATAGGACGCCCACAAGTCAAAAGGAAGTAAATAACAGAATCCATACACCCTCTGTTGACCCGTATTGTGATGCCTTCTCAAATTTTGATTGATCTGAAATTTTAACTCAAGGTAGGACAACATGTCAGGAGACTCCATGTAACATTTCAGCCCGATCCAATGGTCGGATTGAGAATTATGACTATTGTCATAAAACTAGATAGTTGCACATTTTATATCAAAATCAGAATTTGACCTTGCCTGAATCGTATCACTTCTTGAACTTGAATTAGATGAATTAAAGGTTGTCCTTCATGCTCCTTAGATGTCCGAAGCTCCTCTAGGTCCATCTTGCTCCATATATTTTGTACAATCTCATTTAATGCTTATTTAAGCATCTTTGCCCTTTCTCTTGTAATTGGCCCAATTAGCACCTCCAATGGATCATTGGCATTATCACAATTGGTGCTGAGTTGATCCTCATCATTTTGACTTGATTTTGGGCATGAATCGGTTGAGTAAACATAGATCACAAGTGGATTGTTTCACCAAGATAGTGAATATCCAAGGAATAGGTGAGGAGATATTAGTACTTAGAGGAGAGAGAAAAATAATCCTGAATTGTATAATATTAGTCATGACGACCAGAATGTTGATTAGGAAAAGGTGTCATGCTTTGTTGTCTCACATGAGAGAATTGAAACGAATAGAATAGAATTGGCTAGCATTCCTATTGTAAAGGGATTTCAAGATATATTTTCAAAGGAGTTACTTGGACTACCCCAGTTAGGAAAATTGAAGTTTCAATTGAAACCCTCCCAGGAATCACTTTTATATCACAATCTCCTTAGAACTAACTGAACTGAAGATCCAACTTCAAGAATTGTGGGACAAAGCTTTTATCCAACCTAACAACTCACATTAGGGAGCCCAGGTACTATTCATAAAGAAGAAGGATGGTACACTTCGGTTATGTATTGACTATCATTAATTGAATAATGTGATAATGAAGAATAAGTATCCACTTCCGTGAACAGATGACTTGTTTGTTCAATTAAAGGGTGCTAAAGTGTTTTTTAGATAAATTTGAGGCCGGGATACCACCAGTTAATGATCAAGGAGCAAGACATACAAAAAACTACTTTTAGGACTCGATACGAGCATTACGAGCTCTTAGTGATGCCTTTTAGGTTGATAAATGCCCCGACAATATTTATGGATTTGATGAATCGGGTGTTTCGACCCTATTTGGATAAGTACGTGGTGGTAGTTATTGATGACTAGCTCTTCTATGGAACATGAGTAACATTTGAGGAAAGTACTATAAATTTTAAGGGAGAATAAATTATATGCAAAACTGGATAAATGGGAGTTTTGACTAAAAGAAGTAGTATTTTTTGGGACATGTTATCTTCGCATGAGGAATATTTATGGATCCAAAAATGATGGAGGCTATTTTGGAATGAGAAAGACCTACCGATGTGATAGAGATCCGGAGTTTTTTGGGTCTTGCTGGGTATTATAGGAGATTTATTAAAGGTTTTTCTACAATAGCATCACCTATGACCAAGTTAACTTGTAAGGAAGTAAGGTTTGTTTGGTCAAAAGAATTTAGGGAGAGCTTCCAAGGATTGAAGGAAAGACTCACTTGTGCTCTTGTGTTTGCTCTTCCTTCAGGGACAAAAGGATTTATTGTGTACAATAATGGTTCTAAGAGAGGTTTGGGATGTCTATTGATGCAACATGGAAAAGTAATTGCTTATGCCTTAAAATAGCTAAACTATTGAGTCCATGATCTAGAACTTGCAGTAGTAGTGTTTGCCCTATAAGTATAGAGACATTATCTATATGGGTCGCGGATCCAAATCTTACTGACCATAAGAGTTTGAAGTATTTAATGTCATAAAAGCAGTTAAACATGCGATAAAAGAGATGTGCGGAGTTGATAAAGGACTACGATTGTGTAATTAACTATCATCCTGGTAAGGCTAATGCAGTAACACATGCCTTAAGCTGAAAAGGGAAGATAGTTGTTGCGAACCGTGATCACGTGGTCGTGCAACCCACACACAAAGACATTAAATTTCTTGAAAAGCCAAGTAAATCAGGTTTGATAGGAGTGTGACACAAAGATAACTTGTACCTAGGGACCAACATTATTGAAAATGAAAAACCCCTAACAAACAAATATTGATTTACGAACGGGAAGTATAAGAATGACGCCACGAAGTTAGTTATTCTTTGATAAGTCGTTTTTCAGTTCTTTAGAGAATTAAGAAAAGGAGATTATCCCACCAACACACAACAAGTACAGCAAACAAGAAGTTTTATTAATCTAAATTGTGTAACTTACATGTCTGATTATGCCTTTAGACTTAAATAAACCCTAATGAACAACTTACAATTGACCTACATAAGTAATAACAACCCAAATACAAAGAAGAAAATAATAAAAATCCAAATATTACTATCCTAAATATGCTAGAATCAGATTTGTCACCCTTAAAAAGTTCCAAATAGATTAGGAAATCTTATCTGAAGGTAGAATTAATTTTGAAGTCTTCTTTCCTTGTTGTAGCTAGGATGAATAAGGAATTCTTATAAGAAAAGGATTCTGAAACATTTATAAATCCTTGCCACCCTTACAAGAATTGAAGAAGATAGGTTTATAGCTAAGTGTGGGGCCGAGGGGTTATTGTTAGCCCAGATAAAAATCCGATCTGTACTTCAAGACAAGGTTAGGAGGCTCAGCAGACAAATGAAGAAATAAAAAAGGTTAAGGAAAAGATGAATTAGCATGAAAACAACTTTTCAAATCTTATCAGAGGGGTTAGTGGCAATGGGTAGACAAATCTATTTGCCTAAGAATAAGGCATTGAAAGATGGGGTGTTGAAAGAAGCCCACAAATCCCAATTTGCAACACATCCCGGAAGTACCAAGATGTATAGAGACTTGAAACGATACTACTGGTGGCCTAACATGAAAAGAAAAATAGCAGAATTTGTGTCAAATTATGGGATTTGTCAGCAAGTAACGGTAGAATAGCAGAGGCCTGCATGGAAATTACAACCACTATCGTTCCCAGAATGAAAATGGGAGGACATTACCATGGATTTTGTACTAAAGGGTAAGAAGGGTAATGATGATATATTGGTGATTGTGGATCGACTAACGAAGTCTGCTTTGTTTCTACCCATGAAAATGATGGATTTAGTGGAGAAATTCGCTAATTTATACATGAATGAGATTATTAGACTTCTTGGGGTAACAATATCGATCGTGTCTCATCAGGATCAAAGGCTCACATCGAGGTTATGACTAAGCCTATAACGAAGATCTTTTAAGATCATGAGTGTTGGAGTTTGGGGGAAATTAGAAAGATCTTTTAAGATCTTGCCATTAGTGGAGTTTACATATAATAATAGCTACCAAGCTTCTATTGGTATGGCTCCATACAAAGCACTATATGGGAGTTTACATCTGCTAGGATGAAGTAGGGGGGAAATGAGGAAATCAGGCAAAAGAATAAAGGAAGCTCAAAATAGACATGAACGTTATGCGGACAATCGGAGGAGACCCTTGGAATTCCAAGAGAGAGATAAAGTATTTTTGAAGGTGGCACCTTAGAAGGGCATCATTCGATTTGGAATGAAATGAAAACTTGCCTCGGGATACATTGGCCTGTTTGAGATTATAGAAAGGATGGGGCCAATGGCTTATCGGGTGGAATTGCCCATACATCTGGATAAGATTTACAACGTGTTCCATATATCCTTGTTATGGAAAGCAAAGATGGATCTCTTGTGAGTGTTACCACCAGTTTCTATAGAAGTAAGAGGGGATTTGACTTTGGAGACAAAACCAGTCAAAATTTTGGATTGGGGTGAGAAAGTGTTAAGGAATAAAAAAGTTATATTGATGAGAGTATTATGGAGGAACTCTTAGATAGAAGAAGAGACGTGAAAGAGGGAATCCCAAACTAAGGAGAAATATCCACATCTATTCTCCAATGCATGTATGCTACTTAAATTTTGAGGACAAATTTCTATTAGGAGGGGAGAATGTAGACCCCAAAAATAAACTTTTACATAAATTAAAAATAATATAGATAAAAAAAACTTCAAATTAACCTTGTTGTCATAACCCCATTCTGGGTTATTCCCCAAATTAATCTTTTTTCTTTCTAAAATAAAAAAATAAAAACTGATATTTTGGCTAAAGCAAGCTGGGAGGATTTCACGTGTAGAAAAAATCAAGCTGCAATTTTGGATAGAATCAGGAACCTAATTGTACCCTATTTTACCTAAAACTAAAAGACAATGCAAATTCAAAGTTAAATCAAATCATTATTGGACAAAAACTAAGCCTAAGGACATAATTAGATTTTTAATGGGCCATTTTGATTTAATCATGAGCCAAATTAAACTTTAATTATGTTTAAGAATTAATTTGGATTTAATTAGGTGCAAGGACTTAATTATATTTTAAATGGGTCTAATTAATTTTATTAAGGATTTAATTGGTGAAAAATTATGTTTGGAAGCCTAATTTGGGCTTAATTGAAAAAAATGAAATTTTCATAGACCAAATTTAATTTTTACCAAGTGAATTGATTGAAAATGCAAGAAAATCAAAGTTTTGAGGTCAATTAAGGGCTAAATTAAAGAAATTTATGGTCAAGGACCATTTTGAAACAGACATCGAAATCTAGGGACCTAATTGGCTAAAATCAAGGGTGAAATTGAAGAGATTTGAAGGTTTAATGGTCAATTAGGGGTTAAATTGAAAAAAATATTAAACCAAAGACCAAAATGAAAAAGGCACTGAAATCCAGGGCTGGAGTTGAAGTTTGTTGAGGGCAAAATTAAAACAAAATTGAAAGTTTGAAGCCAACCAGGGATGTAATTAAGAGAAATCAGAAATAGAAAAATCTAGTCCAAAGTTGACAAAAAATCAGCCCCCCCATTTCTGCTGCCACCGTGAACTTTCTCCCCCCCCCTCTCTCTCTCCACCGTGGCCTTCAGCCACCAACACCATCACCAGCGACTTGACCACCACCATCTTCACCACAAGCAGTCGCCCAACCACCTCACGTGATATGTGCACCACCGAGTTCTCTCTCTCTCCCTTTGCAAACTTCTTCTTCTTCCCCCTCCAACAACCTACCACCTATTTGACCACCATCCTCTCCACCACTCCACCACTCCACCAACTCCATGGCTAGGCCACCAGTAGCTTCCCAAGCTAGATAAACTTCTCCCTTCTTCTTCTCCTTCGTTCCTCCCCGTCTTCTTTCTGCATGCAGGGCGTCAAGAGGGGGACTAATTCCTCCCCTAAGTTTGGGTCGAATCTAACTCAGACAAAAAAAAGACCAGATCTATTGGGCCGACATTTGCCTAACCCTTTCTATTGGGTTGACATCGGTTGCACCCTTTTGTGCCAATTCAGCCCACTAGGCTGGACTCAGCCCATATAGCCAACCCAGACCAATATATTCAATAATAATTTAATTGTAATATAATATTATATAATTAAAAAAAACAAAAATCTCAAAAACAATTCAAGGGTTATTTTAAAATATTTCTGATTTTCTCTAGTGTTTTTCTACCAATTTTACATAATATTGCGTTGTATTTTTATATTGTAAGATATAGATCCGAATTCTGATATTAAAATACCCGGTTTTCTCTGAAACGTTTCTTTAAAAAAATTCAAAAAAAAAAACCTAAAAAATTTTAAATTAATTTCTCATTTTAAAAAATAAAAAATATTTTGTTTTCAGGAATACAGTCAAATCCTAAAGGTTTTCCAAGCATGTTTTCATAAAAAAATAAAAAATTGCATCTTTCTCATATTTTAAAAATGCAAAAAAAAAAATATCATAACTAGTTTATGATTATTTGTTAGAATTTGATAAAAATATCAAAAACTTCTCACCAATCATTTTATTCACTTTATATTATGGTGTAGATGTTGATACGATCCAAAATAAGGCCAGATTCAGATTTTGTCATAAAATTTCATAATACCCAGTTTTATGCTTTTGAGCATAACTGGAAATCCAACCATTGCATTGAGCTGAAATTTGACCTGATAATCCCGGAGGTATTAGTCTATGTTGGAGTAAAGTTTTAGATGAATCGAATTTCAAGAAAAACTTGTGATATAGGTCAGAACAGGCTGTACGAGTTTTGTTATTCACATTCTATTTGGCAAAGATCCTTTTCCTACAAGGAAGTGAGACTTGGAATTTTCTAGTTCCACAAAGATCTTTAATGAGCTGCAATATAATATCCAAATATGGCAATGACTCATTAATGATTCATAATCATTTTCTTATAAGGATTCGTTATTCATCCTAGCTACACAAGGAAATAATGGCTGGTGGTATTTAATGACAGATTAGTTATTTTTATTATTTTCTTTCATGTTTGGGCTTAGTTAATGCTTTGTTTTTCAACTAGGATCCAAGGCTTGTTTGGATCAGGCTATAAGCTTTTCAATTTAGGGTTTTTGGGTCAATTTTGTATGTGGATCAGTTCAGACCACCATCCATCAAGGTTAATTTTTTAAGAACTATTTAAACTCATGTAACCAAAATTTTGTCATCCATTGATGAATATTTGAAGCAAACCTCGTGATCACGCAACCCACACGCAACGGCACCAATTCCTGGAAAGCCAAGTAAATCAGGTTTAATAGGAGTATGACACAAAGATAACTTGCACCTAGGCATGCACTATTGAAAACAGAGACCCCCACCCAATGAATATTGATTTGCGAACAAGAAGTTTTTTATAGAATCAATGAAAGGAGAGGATCTCACCAACACACACACAAAGTGCGACAAACAAGAATTATTAATTTAAATTGTCTAACTTACATGTTATGCCATTATTTATACTGACTTTAGACTTAAATAAACTCTAAGGAACCCCATTAGGTGGACTTATATGAGACCTACTTATAATTGACCTAAATAAGTAATAACAACCCAAAGAAAAAGAAAAAAATAATAAAAATCCAAATATTACTATCCTAAATATGCTAGAATTAGATTTGTCACTCTTAAAAAGTTCCAAATAGACTAGGAAATTTGATCTAAAGGTAGAATTAATTTTGAAGTCTTCTTTCCTTGTTGTAACTAGGATGAATAAGGAATCCTTATAAGAAAAGGATTCTGAAACATTTATGAATCCTTTCCATACTTGAAAACTATATTGCAGCTCCTTAAAGATCCTTGTAGAACTAGGAGATTCCCAAAACAAGTTGTCACATCCTTGTAGGAAAAGAATCCTTGCCAAATAGAAAGTCCACAAGTCAAAAGGAAGTAAATAATAAAATTCGTACAGCTTGTTCTGACCTATATCACATGTTTTTTCTGAACTTCAATGCATCTGAAACTTTACCCTAATATAGACCAATACCACTGGAATCTTCATGTCAAATTTCAGCTCGATCCAACAATTGGATTGTAAATGGGGCTTATGTAAATCCACCTAAGAGGGGTCCATTAGGGTTTATTTAAGCCTAGAGTGAGTATAAATAAAGGCATAACCAGACATTTAAGTTAGACAATTCAGATTAATAAAAGTTCTTATTTGCCGCACTTTGTCTATGTGTGTTGGTGAGATAATCTCCCTTCTATGGTTCTTTAATGAACCGAAAAAGGACTTATCGAAAAACAACTATCTTTGTGGCGTCATCCTTATACTTCTCATTCGCGAATCAATATTCGTTGGGTAGGGGTTTCCGTTTTCAATAGTACTGGTGCCTAGGTACAAGTTATTTTTGTGTCACACTCCTATCAAACCTAATTTACTTGGCTTTCCAGGAATTGGTGTCTTTATGTGTGGGTTGCGTGATCACGAGGTTCGCATCATATTAATAAGAGAAAAGCAAAAAAAAATTATTCAAAAAGACGTTTATTTGTTTTTGCCGTAGAAAACTAAACAAAGGAAAATAAGATCAAATCAACTCAGAATTAGCTCAAATTTGATACTCTGATTACTGGGGTCTTAATCGCACCATATATTATGTGTGGGGCCAATTGGATAACATTGGCTTTGGTTTTCAATTTTTCAGTCCAATCAGGTCTGATTCATAATGTTTTTGCGTCAGTATATCAAATCTTATTATAACTTGCTCAAACTTTATCTTCTGTCTATTTTGGCTGACATTGCACTATATATGAAATTTTAGCTTAGGTGGACATCATTTACTTTATGTTTTAGATTCGGACCTAACTCATTGCAAACGAGTTTGTTTTGCGTCAACTTTTGAAATTCACTTTGTTCCTATTGTTTTCATTTCTTGCAGTATATTTTCAACATATCCAACATATTTGGGTGTTGTTTCATCATTTTTGCATATTTTGTTTCTGTTTTTATTTGAATCTTTAGTTTCGTTAGTATTTCGGATAGATTCTGATGTGCATCATAGGAATTATAATCCATCTTGTAAAGTTAAAATTAATATGCAAGAGGATTCAGATGGTCCACTGACAAGAGCGAGAGTGAAATAATTACAAAGGGCCTTGACGAGTCAAATTGGAATGATTGAAGCTGCGTCGGACTTAAAAATTAGCAATCAGTTTGAAATTGGTTCAAGGATGTTTATTTGCCTACAATTGGAACTTGGAGATGGGAATAGCCCTTAGTGGTTCTTTTGATCCTGGGCTACTTGAATTTGGGTTGATATGCAAATAAGTGAAGGAATTGATGTTGTTTATGGTCAGAACGGCAAATGAATTTGAACCTGAATTTGAAGTCATCCATTGCATGTGAAAACAAGACTAATCTAGGTGGATTTCAAGTTTAGAACATGTTCTTTCTAGATTGTCCAACCATGATTGCATTGGACTTTTGTGTAAGAAGATATGGTTGTTTTAAATTTGGTCTGTTTATGTTAGAAAGGTCAAAAAACGTGTGCTAGTTAATTTGTCTAGGTTAGTTTGTCAAAGTCTATTTTTTGGGCTTGACTTCTGCCATGTTGAATTTTTCCTAACTTTGGAGGGATGTTCCAGTTATAAATATAGTATCAGAATATGTAATAAAGCACTTTTGGCCAAGATTTGAAACTTAATTCACAGAATTAAGAGTTGTTCTTCCAAATTGATTTTGTGAAGAACCCTACCTGACT